>Ga0187893_10002063_pt1 | contig 45493 bp, 47 predicted proteins | sample MA1701074metaG_FD_139574 | JGI IMG/M metagenome (GOLD analysis project Ga0187893, IMG submission 139574) | White microbial mat communities from a basaltic lava cave in the Kipuka Kanohina Cave System on the Island of Hawaii, USA - MA170107-4 metaG ... | reverse complement strand
GGTGTGGTGCCAGAACCAGCACGGGGAGAAGACGGCGGTGGGGACCGCGAGCGGGCTCGCGCCCTCGGCCTAGCTGGCGGTCCCGCAGCGCTCCCGCGGCGAGCTTTTCCGCTTGACAGCTTCGGGCCGATGAAGCGGTCATGCGGCGGCAGCTCTCAGCACGTGCCGGCCCAGTGGCACGCACCGGGCCGCCGGTGCGCGGTCGGGCGGGCCCGGATCAAAAACCATTCCTCGTGCCGGAATCGCTCGTTCCGGACGCTCCCCGGCGGCTCAAAAACCAGGGTGTAGAGTCGCTCCAGCCGAATGGAGGACTCACCATGGTGACCCACGTGCCGACGGTCGTTCCCACGCCGGATCGTGTTGCAGAACTTGACCGGCTCGGGGACGAGATTGCCGAGCTGTCCGCGCACCTCGACGCCGCCACCGCGCGCCTCCTCACCCTGATCCGGGAGTTCGACGCCCGCGGCGGATGGAACACGGGCTTCCGCTCCTGCGCCGCCTGGCTGAGCTGGCGCGTGGGGCTCGACCTGGGCGCTGCCCGCGAGCGGGTCCGGGTCGCGCGCGCCCTCGCGACGCTGCCACTTCTCGCCGAGGCCCTCGGCCGCGGCGCGCTGTCGTACGCCAAGGTGCGCGCCCTGACTCGCGTGGCCACGCCGGAGACCGAACCTCGGCTGCTGGCGGTAGGGCGAGCCGGGACGGCCGCCCACGTGGAACGGATCGTGCGGGGCTGGCGGCGGGTGGATCGGCTGGCCGAGGCGCGGGAGACGGCGCGGCGACATGCGAGCCGGGCCCTGCACCTCCATCAGGACGAGGACGGCATGGTGGTGCTCCGGGGGCGGCTCGAGCCGGAGGTCGGCGCGCTGCTCATGCAGGCGCTCGCCGCCGCGCGCGAGACGCTGTACCAGCGCGCCCGAGGGGAAGGGACGGCCCCGCGCCCGGCCGACCCGGCCGGGGCGGCCCCGACGAGGGCCCAGCAGCAGGCGGATGCGCTGGCGCTGCTGGCGGAGACGGCGCTGCATCAGGGGCTCGACCCCGGCGCCCCGGGCGAGCGCTACCAGGTAGTGGTCCACGTCGATGCCCCGGCGCTGGCCGATCCGGATCAGCCGGGCCAGTCCATCCTCGAGGCCGGCGCGGGCGTTTCCGCGGAGACGTCCCGGCGGCTGGCCTGTGATGCGAGCCGGGTGGTGATGCGCCACGACGGGGAGGGGCGCCTGCTGGAGGTCGGGGCCCGGACCCGGACGATTCCCCCCGCACTACGGCGCGCGCTGCAGCATCGGGACCCGGGGCTGCCGCTTCCCGGGCTGCGGGGTCCGCTTCGGGCAGGGGCATCATCTTCGCCACTGGGCGCACGGAGGCCCGACGACGCTCTCGAACCTGGCGCTGCTGTGTCGGCGGCATCACCGCGCGGTGCACGAGGAGGGCTACCAGGTGGGGCGCGGGCCGACGGCGAGCTGCGATTCCACCGGCCGGACGGGCGGCCGCTGCCCGAGGTGCCGCCGTCGGCTGCGGTGCCCGATGATCCCGTCAACATTCTCCGCGCGTGGCACGCCTCGCAGGGCCTTCGCGTTACCGCGCGGACCGCGTGCCCCCGCTGGCTCGGGCAGCCGCTGGATGTCGGGTGGGCGATCGACGTCCTGCACCCCCGGGCCGCGAGACCGGCGTAGCTCCGCTTCCCCTCACCCTGCCCTCTCCCCAGAGGGGAGAGAGGAGTTAGATCGCGCCGAGGCTCTTGGCGAGATCGAGCCGCGCCACGCTGACGTCCACCGCGATGACCCAGCCCCCGGCCTAGGCCCCTCACCCTGTCGGCACGTGGCCTATCCTCTCAACCGGGCTCCATCCCGGTCTTTCTGATAATCGGGGCCGCCTCGGGCGCGGTGAGGAATTTCACCAATGCCCTGGCCGCTTCCGGCGCCGTCGCGGCCGTATGCAGGCCTGCGGAAAACACGGTGATGTGCTGGATGTCGGCCGACAGCGGCCCGAGGTAGTGGATGCCCTTCAGGTGCAGGAGCTCGCTGACCTGCTGGAAGCCGAGATCGGCCTCGCCGCGCCCCACGATCTCACCAACCTGAACGCCGGACGGAGTTTGCTTCACCTTGTCCTTGATCTGATCGGCGATGCCCATCTTCTTGAACAGATCGGCAAGGTAGAAGCCGCTCGGCCCCGACGAATAGGCGACCGATTTCGCCGCCAGCACCGCCTGCTTGACCGCGTCACCGGAAGAGATGTCCGGCTTCGGCAGCCCGGCCCGTACCGCGACGCCGATGCCGGATCTCGCGACGTCGACGCGGCTACCCGCGACCAGCCTGCCCTCCGAGATCAGTTTGTCGATGTTGGGGGCCGCGATGAGGACGATATCGGCCACCTCACCGCCACTGATCCGTTTGGTGATGGCCTCGGTACCGGCCCAGATCGTGGTCACCTTGTGGCCGCTCGACTTCTCGAAGGCCGGGATGAGGCCGAGCACGACCTCCTTGACCGCGGCGGCCGCGATCACGTTGACTTCGGCGGCCTGGGCCGTGATCGAGCCGATCACCATCATCGTGACCACGACCGTGGTCACCGAGGACAGCAGAGATTTCATTCTAGACCGCGAGGACGTTGCGGCCGAGGGGACGGCCCTCGCGGAGGGCGTCGAAGGCGGTCTCGACCTCGGCGAGGGGGATGACGCGGTCGACGATGGGCTGGATGCGCCCGCGGGCCACCAGGTCCATCGTCTCCTGCAGCTCCTGCCTGGTGTTGGCACGCGAGCCGACGATCTCCAGCTCGTTGCGCACCAGGTCGTGTGGCATCACCGGCAGCGGCACCTGGGGCGTGTAGCCCACGAAGACCAGGCGCCCGGCGCGCCGCACGCTCTGGTAGCTCGAGGGCAGCGTCTTTTCGTTGCCCACGAACTCCAGCACCACGTCCGCGCCCTGGCCGTCGGTGAGCTGGCGCACTGCTTCGTGGAAGGGCCCCTTCTTCGCGTCCACCACCGCGTCGGCGCCGAGCTGGCGGGCCAGGTCGAGGCGCGCCTCGCTCACGTCGACCGCGACGACCCAGCCGCCGGCCGCCTTGGCCATCTGCAGCGCGTGCAGGCCCACGCCGCCCGCCCCGATCAGCGCCAGCGTGGTGCCGGGGCGGACCTGGGCGCGCTTGGTGATCGCGTGGTACGACGTCGCGACCGCGTCGCCGAGGATGCACGCGCTCTCCAGCGAGACGTGGTCGGGCACCTTGCACAGGTTGACGCCCGGGGTTTTCAGGTACTCCGCGAACCCGCCATCGATGCTGAAGCCGTGCTGGCGCACCTCGGGGCAGAGGGTGTCCCGGCCCACGCGGCAGAACTGGCAGCGCCCGCTAGGTGATGTAGAAGTTCACGACGACGCGGTCGCCCGGGACGAAGCCTCGCACCTCGCGGCCCACCTCGGCCACTTCGCCCGCGATCTCGTGGCCCATGATGAGTGGGATCACCCCGAGCCCCATGCGGTTGGCCCGGATCTTGACGTCGGTGCCGCAGACGCCGACGTTGCGCACCCGCACCAGCGCCTCGTGTGGGGCGATGGTGGGCGTCGGCACGTCCTTCTTGACGAACGGGCCGTTGAACTGCTCGAGGACGAGGGCGCGCATGAGCCCGGCGGCTAGACTTGCTGAAGGGCCTCGGTCCGCGGCGCGTCCGGCGTCAGCAGCGTGCGCCAGTCCATCTCGCGCGGGATCACCGCCTCCGCCGGCTGCAGGGTGTAGTAGCTCGGCTCGACGCCCGGCGGGGTGCCGCCGGCCTCCACCGTGCGCGTGGCCTGGAGCAGGAGCCGGCGCGCCTGGATCACCGCGCGGTCGGCGGGACCCAGGTGCTCGCGCGTGCGGTCGACGATGGCCCCCATGCTCTCCTGGATCGCGCGGTCCTGCACGTTGATGCCGTCGATGCCGGTGAAGGTCTCGGTCTTCTGCACGCGGCGGTCCAGCATGTAGCTGTTGCCCCTGTTGCGCTTCCCGCGAAACGTGGTCTGGTCGACGTCGAGGGGGCCATTGCCGAGCCGGCGCTCGAGGCGCTCCTCGTCGGACAGCGGGTCGGTCACGCTGTGCTCCCAGTTGTAGACCATGGTGGTCTCGTCATCCATCGGCACCCAGATGTGGCCCGATGCGCCCGAGGTGCCCCGGGCCGACTCGCCGATGCGGGCGGGCCGGATCTGGTGGAACGGCAGGATGAAGTGGTAGGCGCGCACATGGGTCTCGCTGTCCCCCAGCGGACGCAGGCCGGCGTAGCGGTAGCCGTAGTCGGTGACGTCCAGCTCGATCACGGGCGCCTTGCCGCGCACGAAGGGGTCGGCCACCTTGAAGCCCGGCCGGGAGGACTTCGGGTCCAGGACCCGGTGCAGGATGGGCGCGTGCGAGGTGTCGATGCCACCCTCCACGCCCTGGAGCCAGTTGGTCTCCTGGATCACCTTCGAGACGTGGCGATGGCTGGCCGGCGCCTGGGTCCAAGCGAAGCACGGCAGCGGCGGGCGCCGGTCCGCCGCGCCCAGATAGGCCCACACGAGGCCGCCCATCTCGACGGTCGGATAGGCGGTGGCGCGGATCTTGTGGGCGAAGGAGAGCTCCTCGGGCTCGTTCATCTGGTCCACGCACTGGCCGTCGGCGTCGAACTTCCACCCGTGGTAGGCGCAGCGCAGCCCGCACTCCTCGTTGCGGCCGAAGAAGAGGGAGGCCTGCCGGTGCGGGCAGCGCTCGGCCAGGAGGCCGACGCGACCGCGGCTGTCGCGGAACGCCACCAGGTCCTCGCCGAGCAGGCGCACGCGCACGGGCGCGCAGTCGGGCTCGGGCAGCTCCCAGCCGAGGAGGGCGGGGATCCAGTAGCGCCGCATGGTCTCCCCCATCGGGGTGCCGGGACCGACGTGGGTCACTCGCTCGTTGTCGTCGCGTGGGAGCATCGGCGGGCCTCCTGGGGCCGAGAATCTACCCAAAGCGACTGCCGGGTCAAGTAGACTCCCGGGCAAGCGCGGCAGCGGACCGAGCCGGCTACAGGACGGCGATCGCTTCGATCTCGATCAGATAGTCCGGGTGCGAGAGCGAGCTGACCTCGACCATCGTCGAGGCGGGCCCGCGCTGGCCGAAGAACTCGTCCCGGACCACCCGGAAGTCCATGCGCCGGCGAACGTCCGTGACGTAGGTCGTGATCTTCACGACGTTCTGCAGGGTGCCGCCCGCGTGCTCCACCAGCGCCTTCACCGCGCCGAAGACCTGGCGGGCCTGGCCCATGAAGTCCCCGATGTGGTTCACGGTGCCGTCCGGAGCATAGGGCACCTGGCCAGCGAGAAACAGGATCGTCTGGGCTCCGCTCACCTTGATGGCCTGACTGTAGCTGGGCGTGTCATAGACACCGGGAGCGCAGTACTTCTCGATGGTGGCCATACCGTCTCCTTGCTGGGGTGGGTTACCGCGCGGCGGTCCGGATCGCCTGCCAGACGCGCTCCGGGGTCACCGGCATGTCGAGGTGTCGGACGCCCAGCGGGGCCAGCGCGTCGTTGACCGCGTTGAGCAGGGCGGGCAGCGCGCCCACCGTGCCCGCCTCGCCGACGCCCTTGGCGCCCAGCGGGTTCACGCGCGTCGGCACCTCGTGCGAGTCCACCTCGAAGAGCGGCAGGTCGTCGGCGCGCGGGATGGCGTAGTCCATCAGCGAGCCGGAGAGTACCTGGCCCGCCTCGTCGTACACCATGACCTCGGCGAGCCCCTGGCCCAGCCCCTGGACGATGCCGCCGTGGATCTGCCCCTTGACGAGCATCGGGTTGACGACGCGGCCGACGTCGTCGACGACGCTGTAGCGCGTGACGCGCACGGCGCCGGTCTCCTCGTCGATCTCCACCTCGCAGAGGTGGCAGCCGTTGGGGAAGGTGACCGCGGGCGGGGCGAAGGTCGCCGTCTCGCTGAACCCGGGCTCGAGCCCGGGCGGCAGTTGGCGCGGCTGGTAGGCCGCGCGGGCCACCTGGCTCCAGGCCACGCCCTTGTCGGTGCCCGCGACCACGTAGCGGCCGTCGCGCAGGGCCACGTCGTCGGCGGCGGCCTCCAGCAGATGGGCGGCGACGCGGCGTCCGCGCTCGATGATCTTCTCGCTGGCGCGCAGCACCGCCGAGCCGCCCACCGTGAGGGCGCCGGAGCCGCCGTTGCCCCGTCCGGCTCCGAGGGCGTCGCTGTCGCCCCAGAAGACCTGGATGCGAGCGGGCGGCACGCCGAGCCGCTCGCTCACGATCTGGGCGAAGGCGGTCTCGTTGCCCTGGCCCATCGAGGTCGACCCGGCGAAGAGCGAGACGGAGCCGTCGGGGTTGACGCACAGCTGGGCGGTGTCGGGATTGAGCGCGGTGCAGGGCCCGCCCGCGACCTCGATAGGATTGGCGAGCCCGAGCCCGAGCAGCTTCCCGCGCCGCCGCGCCTCCGCCCGGCGTCGATCGAATCCTGGCTGGTCGGCGAGGGCCAGCGCCAGCTCCATGATCCGTCCGAAGTCGCCGCAGTCGTAGGTGAAGACGAGGCCGGTCTTGAACGGCATGGCGGAGGGCGGGATGAGGTTGCGGCGGCGCAGCTCGAGCGGATCGATGCCCAGCTCGCGCGCGGCGACATCGATGACGCGCTCGATGGCGTAGGTGGCCTCCGGCCGCCCGGCGCCGCGATAGGGGCCGGTGGGCGTGGTGTTGGTGTAGACGCCGCTGGTCCGGAGGTGGATCGCTGGCGTGGTGTACACGCCGGCCACGCCCCCCACGTTGTTGGTGGCCGGGCCCGCGCTGCGGGGCGTGAAGTAGGCACCGATGTCGACCAGCGTGTCGACGCGCAGGGCCAGGAACTTGCCGGCCGCGTCGAGGGCCAGCTCGACCGAGGTGACGTTGTCGCGACCGGGCTCGTCGGTGACGAAGCCCTCGCGTCGGCTCGAGGTCCACTTCACCGGCCGGCCGAGGCGCCGTGCCGCCCACAGCACCAGCACCAGCTCGGGATAGATCCCGCTGCGCATCCCGAAGCTGCCGCCCACGTCGCCGGTCACCACGCGCACCTGGGTCTGCGGCACGTGGAAGATCTGCTCGGCGAGCAGGGTGCGCAGGCCGTGCGGGGCCTGGATGCCGGTGTTCAGCGTGTACCGCCCGCTGCGCCGGTCGAACTCGCCGACCGCGCCGCGGGGCTCCAGCGGCAGCGCGACCACGCGCGTGACCACGAAGTCGAGGCGGGCCACGTGAGCGGCCTCCGCGAAGGCGCGCGCCACCGCGTCGCGCGAGCCAGCCTCCCAGACGAAGGCCACGTTGTCGGGCGCCTCGTCCCACACCGCGGGGGCGCCGACCGTGCTCGCTCGCACCGCGCCGGTCACCGCGGGTAGTGGCTCGTAGTCGATGGCAACGCGCTCGGCGGCGTCGGCCGCCGCTTCCGGCGTCTCGGCCACAACGAGCGCCACCGGATCGCCCACGTGGCGGACCCGCTCCCGCGCGAGCGCCGGACGCGGCGTGGGGAAGGCAGGCGAGCCGTCGCGCCGCTTGCGGGTCGAATCGGTGGGCAGGTTGCCGACGCCGTCGGCGGCCAGATCGGTCCCGGTCAGCACAGCGAGCACGCCGCGAGCCTTCTGCGCCTCCGCAGTGCGCATGCCGCGGATCCGGGCGTGCGCGTGGGGTGATCGCACCACCGCGGCGTAGGTCTGGCGCGGCAGGTTCACGTCGTCGGAATATCGGCCCAGCCCCTGGACCAGACGGGGGTCCTCCAGGCGGCGGACGGACTGGCCGATGGCAAACTTCTCGCTCACGATCGGTTCACTCATTCGGCGTAGGTCTCCCTCTCCCCTCTGGGGAGAGGGCAGGGTGAGGGGTCCGGTCGGTCATCGCTCAGATGACGCCGTCGTTCCTGAGCCGCGCAAGATCGTCGCCGCCGAGCGAGAGCCACTCCTTGTAGATCTCGGCATTGTGCTGGCCCAGGAGCGGGGCTGGCTGGATCTCGGTCGGCGACGCGGAGAGCTGCACCGGGTTGCCGGGCATCGTGAAGTCGCCCCAGCCCGGGTGGGTGATCGTGCGCACCATGCCGCGCGCCTTCAGATGCGGGTCGGCCAGGATCTCGGTCGGGGTGAGGCAGGCGCCGGCGGGCACGCCGGCCGCGCCCAGCTCGGCCATGACCTCGTGCTTGGTGCGGGTCAGCGTCCACTTCTCGACCAGCGCGTTGACCTCGTCCTTGTGGGCGCTGCGCCACTTGGGATCGGACCACTCGGGGTTGCCGATCAGGTCCTCGCGGCCGATGGAGCGCAGCAGGGCGTCCCACATGTGGCGGCGCACCGGCTGCGGGTAGATGTAGGCGTAGTCGTCCGGGCCGCCCGGCTTGCACCGGTAGATGCCCGAGGGCGCGGTGTTGGGGATCTCGTTGCCGCGCCGGGGCTCGAAGTCGCCGCCGGCGTAGGCCAGGCGCATCGCGATGCGGCAGAGGTTGACCACCGCGTCCTGCATCGAGAGCTCGACGCGCTGGCCCCGCCCGGTCGCCTGCCGCTGCCACAGCGCGGCCAGCACGCCGAGGGCCGCGTGCACGCCGGTGCCGGAGTCGCCGATGGTCGGGCCCGGCTTGAGCGGCGGCGAGCCCGGGAAGCCGGTGAGCGCCATGGCGCCGCCGGTGGCCTGCGCGATCATGTCGAAGCTCTTGTACTGACTGTACGGGCCGTAGGTGCCGAAGCCCTTGACCGACAGATAGATGAGCCGCGGGTTGATCGCGGCCAGGTCGTCGTAACCGAGGCCGTTCTTCTCGAGCGCGCCCGGCGCCTGGTTCTCGGCCAGCACGTCCGCCTGCTTCACCATCTCGAGCAGCATGGCCTTGCCCTGCGGGTGCTTGAGATTGAGCGTGACGCTCTTCTTGTTGCTGTTGAGCGTGAGGAAGTAGCTGCTGTCGACGCCGGGCTTCTCGGCGCGGCCGTAGCGGCCCGGGTCGCCCTTGCCGGGCTCCTCCACCTTGATGACCAGGGCGCCCAGCCAGGCCAGGAGCTGGGTGCACGAGGTGCCCGCCTCGAACTGGGTCAGGTCCAGCACGCGGACGCCATCAAGCGCGAGGGTCATGGTTCCTCCAGCCACACGGTGTCGAGCTGGTTGTTGAGGAAATGGCTCGGGGTGATCGTCCAGCCTCGGACCCGTGCGCTGTGGGCGACGATCCGGTGCCACTGGAAGGTGTAGATGTAGTGGGCTTCCTCGTCGAGCAGGCGCCGCTCGAAGTCGCGAATATGGCGGCGGCGCTCCGCCGTATCGGCGGTCCGGCTCTGCTTCTGGTAGAGAGACAGGAGGTGTACCAGCCCTTGATGCAGTTCTCGCAGCGCTCGCAGCCCTTGTGCACCTCGACCGCGACGCGATCGCCCACCTTGAACTCGTCCACCTCGGGGCCCAGCGCGGCCACGGTGCCCGCGTACTCGTGCCCCATGATGAAAGGGCCCTCGGGCTGGCCGAGGAGCTTGCGATGCAGGACCTTCACGTCGGTCCCGCAGATCGACGTGACGTTGACCTTGAGCAGGACCTCACCCGGTCCGGGCTCGGGCAGCGGCCGCTGCTCCACGCGCATGGCGTCGGCCTCGTGCAGGACGACCGCTTTCATGGCAGCACCACCTCGCGCGCGACGCCGCGCAGGTCCATCTCGAACTCGAGGCCTTCGATGGGCGGGCGGCTCGGAAAGAACCGGACTCCGTGGATGGCCGCCTGCCCCGCCGGGCGAAGGATCGCGTCCAGCATCACCGCGTCGATGGGCATGGCGGTGTAGACCTCGATGGCGGTGACGCGGCTCCAGTCGCCGCCCAGCGCGAGCAGGCGCTCCTGCATGATGCCCATGACGAAGCGCGCCTTCTCGCCCATGGCCTTGGACGACGTGTCGCCGCGGCGCACGATGCCGTCCGGCCCCTGCGCTCGGTCCTTCAGCTCACCGGCACCCGCCACGATGAACGTGGGCGCCGGGGTGGTGCCCGGCACCGTGTAGGCGAAGGCGTACAGCGAGGGCTCGCTCGGGGCCGCCGTGACCGGCGCCACGTTGGTTCGCGGGACCGGGTTGTGGTCGCCCGCCAGGATGCCCCATTCGGCGAGCAGCGAGCGGTAGCCCTCGTTGAACTTGGCGAACCCATCGAAGGTGAAGGGCGCCGGGCTGCGCAGCTCGATCCCGCAGAGGGCTGCCCTCGGCCGCCCCTGCTGCTTCAGGTAGCCGTCGACGCGTGCGAAGCCGGCACGCCAGGGCACGGGCGTGGCGAGCGTCACGTGCACGATCTCGTGGCCCGGCATGGCGACCGTGCCGGAAGAGAACGCGCTGATGCCCGTCAAGAACCGGTAGTTCCCGCTGGGATGGTCACGAAGCATGGTGGCCCTCGATCAGGAAGTTCCCGGCCTCGAAAGGCACCGGCGGGACAGTGTCATCGAAGCTCACCCCGATCGGGTCGCGTCCCTCGGCCAGCGCTTCGAGCTGCTGCTTGAGCAGGCGGCGGACCAGCGCGACGCCCCGGTCGCTCGACACCAGGTTCTCCTCGGAGTGCAAGGTGATGGGGCCCTGACCGACCTGCGCCTCGTAGTCGCCCGGGAACCGCTGGTGCTCCTCCGGCGTCAGCGCCTCCCAGAGCTTGCCGTTCAGGCGCGAGCGCACGCCCGCGATCTCGCCCGGAGTGCGGACGCGTCCCGCCGCGTAGATGCGGAAGCTCGTGTCGTCGATGGGCAGCACCCAGCCGATCGTCTCCACCCGCGCGTACTGCGCCACGCGCGGATTCGGGATGACGCGCAGGGTCGGCAGCACCGCCTCGCTGATCCGGTGCAGCACCGTGCCGTCCGGCAGCCGCCGATCCGACACCGCCTTGACCCCCCTGTCCGTGATCTCCCACGTGACCTCCGGCATCACGCCCATCGAGGCGGTGAACTGCGCACCGCTGAAGGAGCCGTGCAGGATGGGCACGTGCAGGGTATCCATCAGGTTCTCGTAGTGCTGGAGCCAGTTGCAGGGAATGACGGCGGGCCCGCCGCCACCCACGCTGCTGTCATCCGCCTCGAGGAGCTCGCCCGGGTCCAGCTGCTCCAGTACCTCGTAGCGCGGCAGGACCGGCCGGCGCTCGGGCGGGCCCAGGTAAGCGAAGACCAGGCCGTAGCGCTCTTGCACCGGATACCAGGGCTGCCGCATGCGCTCGCGCTGCCGGCCGCCGTCGGGCTCGCACGGCTGCTCGAGACAGTGGCCTTCTACGTCGAAGAGCCAGCCGTGGTAGCAGCAGCGGATCCCGCGCTCCTCGACCCGGCCGTAGTAGAGCGTCGTGCCGCGATGGGCGCACCGCGCGTACACCAGGCCCGGCCGTCCGAGGCGATCCCGGAAGAGGATCAGGTCCTCGCCGAGCACTCGTACCGCCTTCGGGACGTCCGTCGCGTCGCCGACCAGGCCGACGGGGTGCCAGTAGCGGCGCAGCAGCTCGCCCATGGGCGTGCCCGCGCCCACCAGGGTCAGCTCGCGGAGGAAGGTGGGGCGGGGGCGGCCGTAACCGGTGGTCATGGGCTCGTGCTTATGCCAAAGAGCGAGCGCAGTCAACGACGATCTGCTAGGCTTCGGCCCTGACTGCGTCACCCCATCAAAGGAGATGAGCATGATGCGAGGGCTCACCGGGGCGGGTCTGATCGTCGCACTGATCGCGCTGGCCATGGGCCCGGCGCCGGCCCAGGAGGCCTATCCCACGCGGCCGATCTCCATCGTGGTCGCGTTCCCCCCGGGCGGGCTCGCCGACAACACCGCCCGCCCGGTGGCCAGCGCGCTCGAGCGCATCCTCAAGCAGCCGGTCGCGGTCATCAACAAGGCGGGCGCGGCGGGGGCGGTGGGCTACCAGAGCGCGGCGACCAGCAAGCCCGACGGCTACACGCTGCTGATGGCCCTCGTGAGCGTGTCGGTGCTGCCCGAGGTCGACAAGCTCTTCGCGAGGCCCCAGAACTACACGCTCGACCAGCTCACCGGCATCGCCAGGGTCAACGCGGACCCTTCCATGTTAGTGATCCGGGCCGACGCGCCGTGGAAGACGCTGAAGGAGCTGGTGGAGGACGCCAAGAAGCGCCCCGGGGAGATCGTCTTCACATCGTCCGGCCTCTACGGGGCGGCGCACATCCCGATGGAGATGTTCATCAGGGCGGCCGGCATCAAGATGCGCCACCTGCCCACCACGGGCGGCGGGCCGATGATGAACGCCACGCTGGGGGGCCACGCGCAGCTGGTGATGACGCCGGTGAGCCTGGCCGCCGCCCACGTCAAGGCCGGCAAGCTGCGGCTGCTCGCCCACAGCGGTAGCGCGCCGGTGGCCGCCTACCCCGAGGTGCCCTCGTTCAAGTCCCTGGGGTACGACGTCGAGTACACCGCGTGGGCGGGGCTGGTCGCCCCGAAAGCAACGCCGCCCCACGTGATCAAGATCCTACGCGACGCGATGCGGGAGGCGGTGAAGTCGCCCGAGGTCGTCTCCTCGCACGCCAAGCTCGAGACGCCGATCGCCTACATGGACGCCGACGAGTTCAACGCCTGGTGGGCCAAGGACGCGGCGCGGCTGGCCGAGGTGGTGAAGCAGATCGGCAAGGTGGAGTGATCCTGACCGTCGATCGGGTCGCCGGCGCGGCCCTGGTGCTCATCGGCCTCGTCACGCTCGTGGAGAGCCGAGCCTTCCCCCTCGGCACCCTGCACCGGCCCGGGCCCGCTTTCGTGCCGGTCGCCCTGGCCTCGCTGCTCATTCTCTTCGGCGTGGCCGTCTTCGTGATGGGCGCCGCCGCGCGGCGCCTGGCTGACGTCGGCTGGCACGAATGGCGGCACGCGGTGGCCATCTTCGGCGCCTGCGCGTTCGCCGCCCTCGGGCTCGAGCGGCTCGGCTACCGGATCACGATGGCCGTCGTGGTGGCGTTCCTGCTCCTGATCGTCGAGCGCAAGGGATGGGTTCTCGCCCTCGCGCTCACGATCGTGGCCGCGGGGGGCTCCTTCCTGGTGTTCGATACCCTCCTCAACGTGCTGCTGCCCCGCGGCCCCTTCGGCCTCTGACATTGCTCGAGACGTTCCAGAATCTCGCGCTCGGCTTCTCGGTGGCGCTCGCCCCCGGGGTGCTCTGGTACGGCTTCATCGGCTGCCTGGTCGGCACGCTGGTGGGGGTGCTGCCCGGGGTGGGCCCGCTCGCGGGCATCAGCCTGCTCCTGCCGGTCACCTACGGCCTCGACGCCACCAGCGCGCTGGTCATGCTGGCCGGCATCTACTACGGCGCCATGTACGGGGGCTCGACCACGTCCATCCTCATGCGCATCCCGGGGGAGGCCGCCTCGGTCATGACGTGCATCGACGGCTACGCGATGGCGCGCAAGGGCCGCACGGGCCCCGCGCTGGCCATCGCCGCGGTCGGCTCCTACGTGGCCGGGACGGTGAGCGTCGTCGCCCTGATGTTCCTGGCGCCGCCGCTCGCCACCTTCGCCCTGCGCTTCGGACCGCCCGAGTACTTCTCGCTGCTCCTCCTGGGGCTCCTCGTCCTCGCGTACATGAACACCGGGTCGATGCTGAAGGGCCTGGCCATGGCCGCCCTCGGGCTGCTGCTCGGCATGATCGGCATCGACCAGATGAGCGCCTACTTCCGCTTCGCCTACGGCATCACCGAGCTGGGCGACGGCATCGGGGTGGTGCCGGTCGCGGTCGGGCTCTTCGGGCTCGCCGAGATCCTATTGACCGCGGGGCAGAAGACGCCGCCCGAGGTGATCCGCCCTCGCCTGCGCGATCTCCTGCCGTCTCGTCAGGAATGGCGTGAGGCGCACCTGCCGATCTGGCGCGGCACCGGCCTCGGGTTCCTCATGGGCGTCATTCCGGGCTCCGCGCACGTCATCTCGACCTTCGTCTCTTACGCGATCGAGCGCAAGATCTCGAAGCGTCCGCAAGAGTTCGGGCGCGGCGCGGTGGCCGGCGTGGCGGGGCCGGAGTCGGCCAACAACGCGGCCACCTCTGGCGCCTTCGTGCCCATGCTGGCGCTGGGCGTGCCCGGGGTGCCGGTGGCCGCGCTGCTGCTGGCCGCCATGATGATCCACGGGGTGACGCCGGGGCCGCTCCTGATCCAGCAGGACCCCCGGCTCTTCTGGGGCTTCATCGCCTCGATGTACGTCGGCAACGTCATCCTCCTGATCCTCAACCTGCCGCTCGTCGGCCTCTTCGTGAACCTGCTCCGGGTGCCGTACCCGGTGCTGTACCCGATCGTCCTGGTCTGCTCCATTCTGGGAGTCTACGCGGTCAACCGCAGCGTGATCGACGTGTGGATCATGCTCGCGATGGGCGTGCTCGGTTACGTGCTGCGCAAGCTCGACTTCGAGACGGCGCCCATCGTGCTCGGGCTGGTCCTCGCGCCGATGATGGAGCTGTCGCTCCGCCAGTCGCTGGCCATGTCGGCGGGCAACTACGCCATCTTCGTCACCCGCCCCATCTCCCTCGCGCTGCTGATCGTGGGCGCCGTCCTCGTCGCTCTCGCCCTGCGCCCGCTGATCTCCCGCACGCTGGACTGGCGCGCTCGCCTCGCCGCCGAGACTGGGGTCAGGTCTTGAATTACGACATTTCCACGCGCTACGCATCTCCGACCCACGCTCAAAATGTCGTAATTCAAGACCTGACCCCAAATGGCTCAAATGGCTGAGCATGCTGGCGTGGTGCGGAGGCGGGAGGACCCGCGGCTGATCACCGGGGCGGGGGAGTTCGTCGACGATCTGCGGGTGCCCGGCTGCCTCCACGCCGCGATGCTGCGCTCGCCGCACGCGCACGCCCGGATTCGTTCCATCGACGTCGCGGCGGCGCGCCGCATGCCGGGCGTCGTGGGCGTGTTCGTCGCGGCCGATCTCGGCGCGGCGGGTGGGCCCATTCCGATCTATGCGCCGCATCCGGCCTTGCCCGTGCCGTGCCGGATCCTGCCGCTCGCGGCCGAGCGCGTGCGCTTCGTCGGTGAGCCGGTGGCGGTGGTGATCGCGGATGACGTCTACCGTGCCTACGACGCGGTGGACCTGATCCGCGTGGAGTACGAGGCGCTGCCCGCGGTGGTGGACGTGGAGGCCGCGCTCGCGCCCGGCGCCCCGATCCTCCACGAGGAGGTGGGGAGCAACCTCGTCGCGGAGTGGCGGCAGCGCGTGGGCGACGTGGACGCGGCGCTGCGCGAGGCGCCGGTGGTGGTGCGCACGCGCGTCCGGCTCGCGCGGGGGGGCGCGCATCCGCTGGAGCCGCGCTCGCTCGTCGCCGAGTGGAAGCATGAGCGCCTCACGGTCTGGGGGGCCGTGCAGATGGTCCACCGCCACCGCGGCGTCATCGCGGGCCAGCTCGGGCTACCCGAGGAGCGCGTGCGGGTCGTCGCGCCCGCCGACGTGGGCGGCGGCTTCGGCACCAAGGGCATGTCTTACCCCGAGTACGTCGTGGTGGCCCAGCTGGCGCGGCAGCTCGACCGCCCGATCAAGTGGATCGAGACGCGGCGCGAGCACACCATGGTGGCCTGCGTGGAGCGCGACCAGGTGCACGACGTGGAGATCGCGGCCGCACGCGACGGCAGGCTGCTCGCTCTGCGCGACGACTTCCTGCACGAGATGGGCGCCTACACGATCTCGGGGCTCAATCTGCCGCAGAACGCGATGATCCACTCCGTCGGCTCCTACGTGATCCCGGCCCTCGATCTGCGCTTCCGCGGCGTGGTGACCAGCACCACGCCGGTCGGCGCCTACCGGGGCGCCGGGCGGCCGTACGGCACCGGCGTGATCGAGCGGGCGATGGACGCGCTGGCGCGCCGGCTCGAGATGGATCCCGTCGAGCTGCGCCGGCGCAACCTGATCCCGGCCGACCGGCACCCGTACGCGACCGGCCTGACCACCGCGGGGCGCGGGCCGGTCGACTACGACAGCGGGAACTACCCGCGCTGCATGGAGCTGGCGCTGGAGGCGCTGGACTTGCCGGCGGCGCGGCGCGAGCAGGCGCGGCTGCGCGCGGAGGGGCGCTACCTCGGCATCGGCGTCGTGAACTACGTGGAGGCGACGGCCACCGTGCCCAACGAGAGCGCGGTGGTGCGCGTGCATCGGGACGGCAACGTCACCGTGGTCAGCGGCGCCGCCCCGCAAGGGCAGGGGCACGTCACCATGTTCTCGCGGCTGGTCGGCCGTCAGCTGGGCATCGAGCCCGACACCATCGAGGTGCTCACCGGTGACACCGCGCTGGTGGAGACCGGTGGCGGGACCTACGGCAGCCGGACGGCCGCGATCGGCGGCAGCGCCACCTTGCTCGCCGCACGATCAGTCCTCGACAAGGCGCGGCGGGTCGCCGCCCACCTGCTCGAGGCGGCTCCGGCCGACGTCGTCCTCGAGGCCGGCAAGTTCTCGGTGCGCGGGCTGCCGAGCCGCGCCCTGGGCTGGCCCGAGGTTGCGGCGGCCGCGCACGACGGCCGGGTGCCGGGCGAGCGCGCGGATCTCGAGGACACGCAGGTCTTCACCGTGTCGCAGTCGAGCTTCGCCAACGGCACGCACGCCGTCGTGCTCGAGGTGGATCCCGAGACCGGCGCGGTGAGCGTGCTGCGCTGGATCGTGGCCCACGACTGCGGCCACGTGCTGGAGCCGGGGATCGTGGACGGGCAGATCCACGGCGCGGTGGTCCAGGGCCTCCCGGACGCGCTGAATCTCCAGCTGGCCTACGACGAGGGCGGCCAGCGCCTCACCGCGACGCTGATGGACTACGTGCTGGCCACCGCCGCCGACGCGCCGCCGGTCTTCGAGTTGCGCCATCTCGAATCGCCGACGCCGCTCAACCCGCTCGGAGCCAAGGGCGCGGGCGAGGGCGGCATCATGCCGGTTCACCCGCTCATCGCCCAGGCCATCGAGGACGCGCTGGCCCCCTTCGGCCGCCCGCAGATCGAGCGCGTGCCGGTGACCCGCGCCGACATCCACGCGATGGTGCAGGCCGCGCGGCTAGCGCGAGAGGAGGAAGACGCCGAGGACGATCAGCACCACGCCCGCGACGATTCGCCAGCCGAGCGCGCTCTTCACGCTGGGGAAGAGATAGGCGAAGAGGAGGACGAAGAGGGGCGCGGTGCCGGCCAGGGGGACGACCACGCTGACGTCGCCGAAGCCCAGTGCCAGCAGCAGGAGGAAGACGCCGCCGTTCTCCGCGATCCCGCCCCCGATGAAGTAGAGCAGGCTCCGCCGGCTGCAGCGCAGCGAGCCCAGGTTCCCCGAGGCCACCACGAACGCGGTCGACGCGATCAAGGCCGCGGAGACGTTGATCGTGGCCCCGAGGAGCGGCCCGGCCGAGGCCAGGCCGAGCTTGCGCAGGATCTGGACCGTGCCGAAGCACGAGGCCGCGATGAAGGGATACGCGAGATGCGGGACGCGGAACCCGACGTACCGTCCGCTCAAGGACAGCAAGATCGTGCCGGCGACGATCACCAGCGTGCCGCCGACGATGGGCGGCGTCACGTGCTCGCCCAGGACCAGGATGGCCAGCACGCTGGCGACCAGCGGCGTCAGGTTGTTGATGGCGGCCGACACCGGCGCGCCGACCTTCTCGATGGCGAGGACGCGGAAGAGCCGGCCGCCGGTGGTGCCGATCACGCCGGAGAGGGCGAAGAAGGGGACCGCCTGCCACGTGTATTCCTCGAGGGGGACGAGCAGCAGGGCGGCCGACCACGCGGCGACCGCCCCGACCACCACGTTGATCCAGGCGCCGGCGTAGAAGCTCGCGCCCTGGAGCCCGCGCTGGATGAGCATGGTCGCGAGCGCGGTGCACAGGGCGCTCGACAGCGCCAGCACGTGGGGCGTCGGCATTGACGCGGGCTTGCGCGGTGGATCAGCCGACTTCGGCGCGCAGGCGATCGTGCAGGCGGGCCAGCGCGTCGGTCATGGCGTCGACGGAGCGCGCGCCGGCCTGGAAGATGGCGGTGGCGTTGATCGCGACCCAGCCGAAGCCCATGGCCTTGAGGGCGGCGACGCGGGCCACCACCGCGTCGTGGCTCCCGTAGAAGGTCTTGCCCTCCGCGTCCCGGGGCGGGAGCGCCACCATGCTCTGCAGCCCGATGGCGCCCGGATCGCGCCCCGCGGCCTCGGCGTGGCGATGGATCGCCTCGATGGCCTGGCGCGCGCTGGCCGCGTCGGTGACCCGGCTCGCGAGCCAGCCATCGCCGAGGCGCCCCACGCGCCGGTACGCGACCTCCGAGCTGCCGCCGATCCAGATCGGGAGTCGGCCGCCCTGCGGCGGCTTCGGCTCCATGGCCATGGCCACCGTCGGGTAGTGCGCGCTGTCGAAGCTCACCTCGGCGTCGGTCCAGTAGGCGCGCAGCAGCCGGATGGCCTCGTCCATGCGCGCACCGCGGGTCCGAAAGTTCTCGGCGAGCGCCTCGTACTCCGATTCCTGCCAGCCCACTCCGATGCCCAGCCGCACCCGGCCGCCCGAGAGCGTGTCGAGCGTGCTCACCTGCTTGGCCACCAGCGCGGGCTGCCGCTGCGGCAGCACGAGCACCTCGGTGCCGAACGTGACGCGCGAGGTGACGGCCGCGATGTGGGCGAGCGCCATGAAGGCCTCGAGGATGGGCATCGCCGGGTTGTAGGGCCCGCGGGGGCGGCCTTCGATCGGGACGCCCATGACCACGTGGTCGAAGACGTCGATGTGGTCGTACCCGATCCGCTCGATGGCGCGGGCGAGACCGGTCACCGCCGCGGGGCCTTCACGGTACGACACGCTCGGGAACTCGACAGAAAGCTTCATGGGTCGGCCTCCGTCAGCCGGTCAACACCGAGTAAACAACGGCCGGTAGACTTTACAGCCTCCGGGCCACTCGTGCCGCCGCATTCTGCGTCCCGATCAGCGTTTGCACGCCTGGCACGACCGTTGCCCGGAATCCCGGGCAGGAGGGGGCCATGAGACGGTTCCTGGTCGGCATGGTGGCGGCGTCCATCGCGGTTCTGCTCGGAGGGTCATTCAGCGAAGGTCTAGCCCGCCCGTCTGGCGAGGCCGCGCCTCCGGCGCCCCGCTTCGTTCGCGAGGCCCAGCGCGCACTGCGTGATCTGGGCTACCAGCCCGGCCCGCTGGACGGAGTCGTGGGGCACAGGACGAAGGCCGCGCTGACGAGGTATCAGCGGGCCGAGCAGATCCAGGTGACGGGACGGCTCGACTCGGAGACGATGGTTCGCCTCGACATCCAGCAGCGCCTGTTCCGTGCGGCCGACCGGCGCCCCGGCTAGCAGCGCGTCGGAGTAGTCCACGTTCGAGCGCCGGCTCCGCCGGCGCAATCCGTTCTGGGGGGAGGCTCGGAGGGGGTCGTCGAGACCCCCTCCGACTTATCTCCACTCCTCGACCGAGCACGTGGTCTGGTAGGTGCAGCCCATGATGCGCCAGTAACCGTTGGTCTCGCCTCCGACGACCACGACGTGGATGTCCTCGCGCCGGAACATCGGGATCAGCGCGTCGGAAGCCGCGTGGAGCTTGGAGGCCCACGGCTCCTCGCCGAAGGTCGCGCGGGGATAGATGTAGTTCTGCACGAGCTGGTAGTCCCAGTACTCGCCGGCCGGCATCGTGGCCGCGCCGTAGAGCCAGTCGATCAGCGCCTCCTTCTTGCCGAACCCGCCCCGGTCGATGAACTGCCGCGCGGTGATGGGATCCAGCAAGAGAGTCGGCGGCGTGTGCGGATCCAGGCCCCGGAGCAGGTTGCGGACGTGCTCGCGCCAGTACTTCTCGCGGAGGCCGAGGCTGAAGGCGGTGGAGCGGCAGCCGGTGAACACGCTGACCGCGCTGTCTCCCGGCGCGAAGCCGTGCTGGACGTGGAAGGGCTCCCGCGGGCTCCGCTCCTCGTTCTCGCCGAAGGTCACGCTGTTGTACGCGTAGTTGTTGCCCATCGAGCCCATGTAGGTGATGCCCGGCACCGACCCGCCCTGCAGGTTCTGCGACAGGAGCCCGTAGGCGCGTCCGATTGTCGCGTTGGCGTGGTTGTGGGGCCCGAGCGCGCCCGTGCCCACGTTCATGCCGATCTCGTGGCGCACCGGCCCGTTGACCACCGCCATCGTGGCCAGGGAGCTGGAGCTGCTACCCCGCGCGCTCACGCCGGTCGCGGCCAGGGCCAGGATCACCGGAAAGTACGCGGGAGACGCCCCGGCCATGACCGCGTTCACCGCGACCTTCTCGACGGTGTACTCCCACGCCTCGCGGAAATGGGTCGGGCGCATGTGGCCGACCACCTCGTCCGGCTTGCGCCGCGTGGCGGCCAGCATCGCGGCCACACGCTCCTCGGTGGGAAGAATGATGGGGAGCTTGTCCGTCCAGTCGCGCTCGAGGAAGAGGCGGTGCAGGCGCTCCTCGGTGTCGGGCTCGACCAGCCGCGGGGTGGATCGGTCGAACTCGATCATGGCCGGATCGCCCTCGTCGGGCGGCCGGGTCAGGCCCTCGATCACCTCCTGCATCACCGGGCGCTTCGTGATCGGATCGCACCCGTCGATGTAGGCGCGCAGCTCCGCCGCCGTCTTGCCCATGACCGGCTGGGGCACGAAGGCCTGCCGGAGGCCCGGCATGCCGTTCTGGGCGGCGACCGCGCGGACCACCCGGTCGAACTTGTCGGTGTGCAGCGCGACGGTGGGGACCCCGTACGTCGCCTCGATCGTCATCGCGTGCGCGGCGACCGCCGGCGCGCAGGTGCTTCAGTGGCCGACGCCGACGATGGCCGCGTCGCCCCGGGACTGGATCTCCTTCCACGTGACGGGATCGTCCTTGAGGTAGACGCTCGAGATCGGCTTGAGGACCGTCTTCACCGCCGGCATGTGCTCGGCGAACCAGGCGTGCAGCTGCTTGAGGAAGACGTCGGAGTCGTCGAAGCGGCAGTCGACCAGGTAGACGGTCTTGCCGTCGAGCGTGTCGAGGCGGGCGGCCAGCTGCTTGCGGGTGATCTTCGGGGCGAAGCCGGTCGGGTTCAACACCGTGAGCTTGTCATTCGCACCCATGAGGGCCTCCCTCTCGCCAGGATCATTCGACGGCCGAAGGCGCAGCGCAGGTACGATAGCACGGTGGAGAAGGCGCGGGACGTCGTCGAGAGAATCGAATCCCGGGCGACCCGCGCGGTCACGCGAGCGGGCGGCGGCGCCGTGGTCTGGCGGAGCTGGGGTGAGGGCCCGCCGCTGGTGCTGCTCCACGGGGCGAGTGGCTCGTGGACGCACTGGATCCGGAACGTGCTGCCGCTCGCCGCGCGGTTTCGCGTGCTCGCCCCCGACATGCCCGGATTCGGCGACTCGGTGGCCCCACCCGAGCCGCACACGGCGGACGGCCTGGCGGACCTCGTGGCCGCCGGACTCGACGTCATGCTGCGGCCACCGGCCGAGCTGGATCTGGCCGGCTTCTCCTTCGGAGGGATCATCGGGGGCCTCGTGGCCGCGCGGCCCGGGTCGCGCATCCGCAGGCTGGTGCTCCTCGGCGCGGGCGGCCTGGGGCTCGGGGCCCCGCCGCCGCTCACGCTCCTCGGGATCGAATCGCCGATGAGCCCCGAGGAGATCAGGCAGGTTCATCGCGAGAACCTGCGCATCCTGATGCTGGGGAGTCCGGAGAGCGCCGACGACCTGGCGGTGGCGCTGCAGATGGAGAATCTGCACCGGGCGCGCTTCAAGTCGCGCGATCCCGCAGTCCGACGTGCTGCGGCGGGCGCTGCCCGCGATCCGCGCGCGCATCGCGGGCATCTGGGGTGAGCGCGACGCTTTCATGGGCGCGCGCCTGGAGGAGTGCCGGCTGGTGCTGGCGTCGGCCCAGGGCGACCTCGATTGGCGCGTCATCGAGGGCGCCGGCCACTGGGTGACCTACGAGGCCGCCGAGCAGGTCAACGCGGCCTTGCTGGAGCTACTGGCCCGCTGACTCAGCGCCCCTGGAACTGGGGCCGCCGCTTCTCCCCGAAGGCCCGCACGCCCTCCTGGTAGTCCTGGCTGTTGAAGCACTCCGTGATCAGCCGGTCGAGCATGGCCAGATCGCGCTCGGCGGCGGGGCGCAGGAGCTGCTCCACGCTCGCCTTGGCGGAGCGCAGCGTGAGCGGGGCGTTGCGGGACATCGTGAGCGCGTAGTCGCGGGTGAAGCGCTCCAGCTCCGCTTTCGGCACCACCTGGTTCACGAGCCCCATGCGGAGCGCGTCCTGGGCGCTGAAGTCGGTGCGGGCGGTGAAGAACAGCTCCTTGGTGTAGGCGGGGCCGACCAGCGACATCAGCTTCTCCATGCCGTGGTAGTGATAGCCGAGCCCGAGCCGCGCCGCCGGGATGCCGAAGCGCGCGTCGTCGGAGGCGATGCGCAGATCGCAGGTGATCGCGATGGAGACGCCGCCGCCGATGCAGAAGCCGTGGATCATGGCGAGCAGCGGCTTGCGGAGCTTGGTGAGGGCTTCCTGCCCCGCGCCCGAGATGCGCCGGTACTCCTCCTCGTCCGCCGCGTTGCGCCGGCGGTCCTTGAACTGGGAGATGTCGGCCCCGGCCACGAAGGCGGCGTCGCCCGCCCCGCGCAGGATCACCACGCGGATGGCGTCGTCCGCGGACAGGTCGCGGACGTACTCGGGCATGCGCTGCCACATCTCCTGGCTCACCGCGTTGCGCTTCTCGGGCTGGTTGAAGGTGATCCAGCCGATGGGGCCGTCCTTCTCCAGCAGCAGCTTCTCGGTGGTCGCGGTCTCGGGCATGGGCGCTCTCCTGGAGCAGCGAGGTTGCCGGCGGAGACTGGTGTATCCCGTCCGCCCGTCTGGCGCAAGTGCGGTATGCTCGGGGGCCCGAGAGGAGGAGCCCATGGCCGACCCGCGCCTCATGGATCAGGCGTTCCAGCGCATCATGCGGGGCCTCGTCGACACCGGTCGCGCGCCGCACTACGCCGAGCTGGCGCGCGCCCTCGGCCGGCCCGCGGAGGAGGGGCGCGCGCTGCTCCGCGACGTCATGGCCGCCTACCCGATCGGCTGGCTCCATCCCGAGACCGACTACATCGCCTCCTTCCCGCCGCTCAACAACCTGCCCACCCAGTACCGCATCACGGTGCGCGGCGAGCAGCGCTGGTTCGCCCAGTGCGGGTTCGAGGCCACCTCCGCGACCTGGCTCTTCCCCGGCCAGACCGTGCGGGTGGACGCGCCCTGCCTCGACTGCGGCGATCCGGTCTCGGTGGAGATGCGCGACGGGCGGATCACCTGGGTGGATCCGCCGGGCGTGGTCGGCCATCTGGCCTTCGGCTTCGGGGCGTCGCGGGGCCGGCCGCCCTATCTCTGAACCGGCATGAACCTCTTCCGGTCGGAAGAGCATGCGCGCCGCTGGAGCCAGTTCCCGCCCAGGTCGGAAGAGGGCTTGATCACGCTCGACGACCTGGCCGGCTTCTTCGGCACCGAGAGCCGCCGGCACATGCTGGACGCCGACTACCTCTCCGCGTGGTACCCGCGCCGTGCGGCCGAGCGCCGTTCGTATCTCGAGAAGATCGCCAAGACCTCGCCGTTCTGGATGGGCACCCCTGATCCCCCCACGTCCTGAGGAGACGATCATGAAAGCGATCCGCGTGTCCGAGTACGGCGGGCCCTCGGTCCTGAAGCTCGAGGAGGTGCCCACGCCCCAGCCGGGGCCGAGCCAGGTCCTGGTGCGCAACCACGCCGTCGGCATCAACCCGGTGGACACCTACCTGCGCTCGAACACCGACAACCGCGGGCCCAAGCTGCCCTACACGCCGGGCGCGGACGCGGCCGGCGTGGTGGAGGCGGTGGGCCCCGGGGTGACGGCGGTGAAGCCGGGCGACCGCGTCTACATGGGCGGCACGGTGAGCGGCGCCTACGCGGAGCTGTCACTCTGCGAGCAGGGCCAGGTGCACCCGCTGCCCGCCAACGCGAGCTGCGCGCAGGGCGCCGCCATCAACATCCCCTACGCCACCGCCTATCACGCGCTCTTCAACCGGGCGCACGGCGAGGCGGGCGAGACCGTGCTGGTACACGGAGCCAGCGGCGGCGTCGGCACCGGCGCGGTGCAGCTCGCGCGGGCGCGGGGCCTCACCGTCATCGGCACCGCCGGCACCGAGAAGGGCCGGCGCATGGTGCTGGAGCAGGGCGCGCACCACGCCCTCGATCACGGAGCGCCCGGCTACCTCGAGGAGTGCGCGCGCCTCACCGGTGGGCGTGGGCCCGACATCATCATGGAGATGCTGGCCAACGTGAATCTCCAGAAGGATCTCGGCCTCATCGCGCCGCGGGGCCGCATCCTCGTCATCGGCAACCGCGGCACGGTGGAGATCAACGCGCGGCTGGCCATGAACAAGGACGCGGCCATCCTCGGCATGGCGCTCAACCACGCCACCCCCGCGCAGCTCGCGGGCATTCACGCGGCGCTGGTGGAAGGGCTGCGCAACGGCACGCTGCGGCCGGTCATCGCCCAGGAGCTGCCGCTCGCGCAGGCCGCGCGCAGCCACGAGGCGGTGATGGAGGCGGGCCACCACGGCAAGGTCGTCCTGGTACCGTGAGGGGGCCGGACGGGTGAGGGGGCCGCACCGTATCCTTCGGCGCACAGCTTGACAGCGCGCTTGGTGCCGTATTGATGTATGGCATGCGTGCTGGTATCGTGACCGGCATGGCGGTCCGCAAGATCACGATTCACGTCGACGGCGCCCTGCTCCGGCGCGCCCAGCGGTGCACCCGGGAAGGAGTGACCGGCACCATCCGGCGAGGCCTGGAGCTGGTCGCGGCGGGTGAGGCGTACGACCGCTTGCGGGCACTCCGGGGGAAGGTCGCGCTCTCGGTCGACGTGAAGACGCTCCGGCAGGATCGGCGATGATCGCGCTGGATAGCAGCTCGCTCATCGCGTACCTGGGCGGAGAGCAGGGGGCCGACGTCGACGCGGTGGAGCTCGCCTTCGAGCAGCGCCAGGGCGTGCTCCCGCCGGTCGTCCTCTCGGAGATGCTGAGCGAGCGCCGACTGCCTCTCCAGGTGCGAGAGCTGCTCCTGCAGCTTCCGTTGCTGGAAGTGGAGGAGGGCTACTGGGAACGAGCGGGGTTGCTCCGATCCCTCGTGCTCCAGCGTGGCCGGCGGGCGCCCCTGGCCGATGCCCTCATCGCGCGGTCGTGCCTGGATCACAACGCTCCGCTCGTGACGCGAGACGCCGACTTTTCTGGATTCGCCCGCCTGGCCGGCCTGCGGCTGTTCGGATCCTGATCGGCCGGCCCCCTCACCCCAACCCTCTCCCCCTCGACGGGGGAGAGGGTTGGGGTGAGGGGCTAGAGAAACTCGGCGCGCACGGGGCCGACCGGGTCGAAGCGGGCCTCGATCCGGTCGCCGCGACTGAGCGGATACTGGCGGGTGAAGGAGCCGGACATCACCTTCATGCCGGCCTCCAGCGCCAGGCCGAGCTCGGCGAGCTTGTTGGCGAGCCAGGCGATCGAGGCCGCGGGCGTGCCGAGGACCTCGCGCCCGAGCGCCCGCTCCGAGGCGGCGCCGTTCACGCTGATCTCGGCGGCCACCGTGGCGAGGTCGAAGCCCGCCGGCACCGGGACGGCGGCGCCCGTCACGTAGGCCCGCTGCTGCGCGTTGTCGGCCAGGCTCACGTTCAGATCGGCTGCGAAGTCGCCGCGCTTCTCGATGATCTCGAAGGCCGGGGCCATCGCCGAGAGCGCGGCCTGCGCGCGCTCGGGGGTGACGCCGGGCCCGCGCAGCGTCGTGCCGACCGTGAGGCACAGCTCGTTCTCGAATCCGGGGTTGATCAGGTCGGCATACTGGAAGCGGGTGCCGCTCGCCCGCTCGCCGCTCACCAGCAGGAAGCCCAGCACCGGCTCGTGGACCTTCTGCTGGATCTGCATCGCCTTCGAGGTGAGCCCGACCTTCCAGCCGGCCTGGCGCTCGCCAGCCTGCGCGTAGCGGGCGAGCACGCCGAGCTGGACGCGATAGGCGTCCTCGCGGCTCAGCCGCTTCATCCACTCCACCGGCGGGGCCTTCCGCTCCCGGGCGCACCGCCAGAACGCGTCGGTGGCCTGCTCGATGCTCATGGGTCTCCCCGGCGGATCTGGCAGAGGTAGGAGCGCAGCGCGACCGTCCCGCTGATCGGATCCGCGGTGTCGGGATCGATCAGGTTGTTGTAGTTGGCGCTGGCCGGGCCCTCGGCGTCGTAGCCGCCGAGCCCGAGCGGCTCGCAGGCCTGCCACCAGCCGAACTGGGAGCAGACGACCTCCGGGTCGAGGCTCGGGTTCAGCCGCGCCCGCGCCCGCATGGTGGCCTGCGGCGTCTCGATCAGCACCCAGTCGTCGCCCGCGATGCCGCGCGCCGTCGCCGCGTCTGGATGCATCTCGACGAGCGGATCCGGGCTGTGGCGGCGCAGGCGCGGCAGGCTCCGGTGCTGGCTGTGGCAGAACTGCACGACCTTGGCGGTGGTGAGACGGAGCGGAAAGCGGGCGGCCAGATCGGGCCGGCTCACCGGGCTCGCCGCGGGCTCGATGTAGTCGGGCAGCGGCGCCTGTCCGTGCTCCTGGAGCTGCGCGGAGAAGATCTCCACCCGCCGGCTCGGCGTGGCGAATCCGGCGGGGCCACTGGCGCTCGGGGCGGCGTAGCGCTTGTAGCGCGGCGCGATCGGCACCCGCACGCCGCCCGGGCTCGCGCGGAGCTGATCGAGCGTGACGCCGGTGGGCTCGAGCGCGAAGCGATGGCCCGCGTCCTCGTCACCCTTGAAGAAGGCCTCGCCCAGGCCCAGGCGCTTGGCCAGCTCGCAGACGATCCAGGTGTCCGAGCGCGCCTCGCCCCGCGGCGACACGACCTGCCGTCGGAGCTGGACGAAGCGCTCGCCCTCCTGGGTGGGACCGAAGCCCACGCGCAGGCCCTCGCGCTCCCACGCCGAGGACACCGGGAGTACCACGTCGGCCAGCGCGGCGGTGGGGGTCAGGAAGAGGTCCGCGTAGACGAGGAAGTCCAGACTCGCGAGCGCGGCGCGTGCCGTCGCGGCTCCCGGCGCCGAGAGGAGCAGATTCGAGCCGAAGCCGACCATGCCGCGCACCGGGTAGGGCGTGCCGTGGAGCATGGCGCGATAGGCGTCGGCGGCGGTGGCCCAGCCCAGGCGCGCCGGGCCCAGCGGCCGCTCGGCCAGCCCGATGGCCTTCGCGCGCTGCGCCTCCGGCAGCAGCGACAGCGGGGCCAGGTCGTTGACGGGCGGGCGGCCCGGCCTCACGTTGCCGCCCGGCGCATCGAAGCAGCCGGTGAGGGCGTAGAGCAGCGAGAGCGCCCGGACCGTCTGGGTCGCGTTGGTGTGCTGCTCGAGCCCGGTCCAGTGGAAGTAGGAGACGGGTCGCCGCTCCCAGAGGAGCCGCGCCGAACCGACGATCTGGCCGGCGGGCACGCCGGTGATGGAGGCGACGCGCTCGGGCGTGTACTGGCGGCAGAGCGCGGCGTAGGCGTCGAACGCCGGCACGCAGGCGACGGAGCCCGACCGCGTCGCGCAGGTCACGGTGCCGGAGAGCTGCGGCTCCCCGACGGGCCCCGCGAAGCGGCCGGCCGCCGGATCGTAGGTCACCGGCCGCGCGGTGGCCCGATCCCATGCCACGTGGTGCGCCGGATCACCGCCGGCGGCGAGATCGGCCGCCGTGAGCAGCCGGCCGGTGTCCTGGCGTACCAGCAGCGGGCCGTTGGTCCAGTCGCGGACGAAGGCGCGATCGTACCAGCCCTCGGCGAGCATGACCCCCGCCAGCCCGAGCGCGAGCGCGCCATCGGTGCCCGGCCGCACGCGCAGCCACTGATCGGCCTTGGCCGCGGGCCCGGCGCGCCGCGGATCCACCACGATGAGCGCGGCGCCGCGCGCGGTCGCCTCCGTCACCGCGGTGGCCTGGGCCAGATAGGCGGTCGACGGGTTGTGGCCCCACAGGAGCAGGCAGCCGGTTCGATCGAAGTCGGGGGTGCCGATGTCGACGCCGAAGGTGAACGCGGTCGCATAGTCGCGGTGCCAGGCACACAGCTCCTCGGCCCAGACCATGTTCGGGCTGCCGAAGGCGCGGATCAGACGATGGATCCAGAGGAACCCGTCGGACACCGCGGTGCCGGACGGCGTCGTCACCGAGAACGCGACCGCCTCGGGCCCGTGCCGCTCGGCGATCGCGCGCATGCGCTCCGCCGTGAAGGAGAGCGCCTCGTCCCAGCCGATCCGCGTCCAGCCGGCGTCGGGGTCGGACTTCGGCCGCGTGCGGCGCATCGGGTAGAGCAGCCGGGCGGGATCGTAGACCAGCTCGGGGGCCGCGCGGCCTTTCACGCAGAGGTTCTTGCCGGTCGGGTGCGACGGATCGGGCTCGACGGCCACGAGCCGGCCGTCCTCCACCACCGAGACACACCCGCAGCGCGAGCGGCAGAGTGCACAGAATCCCGGGATGCGCTCGGTCGTCATCCGCAGCTAGGGCAGCAGATCGCTGATCGCGATGCGGGCGAGCGGCGCCGACAGCGGGAAGACGACGTCGACGTCCGTGAGGGTGCGGGCGCTGGCGTAACGCCAGCCGTAGGCGGCCCGCGCGTCGGCTACCGGCTCCCGGTAGACCTCGAGCACCCGCGAGACGAGGTTGACGATCCAGTAGTCCTCCACCCGCGCCCGGGCGTAGAGACTCGCCTTCTCGCGCCGATCGAAGGTCAGGCTCGACTCGGCGACCTCGACGATCAGCTCCGGGCGCGACGGCAGCGTGCGATCGGCCTGGGCGAGACTGCCGAGGACCACCGAGACGTCGGGCTCCGGCTCGGACTCGTCGTCGAGAGCCACCGGCAGCTGGGCCCGGACCCGATAGCCGCCCCCGAAGGCCTTCTGGAGCGCCGCGGCGGCCAGCTCGGCCCCGAAGGCATGCGTGGCGCGCTGGGGCTCGCGGACGACGATGAGCCCGCCGATCAGCTCCAGGCGCTCGTCCGGCTTGAAGATACCGCGCTCGATGAACTGCTCGTACTCCACGCGGCTGAAGTGTCGGGTGCGGAGCTCCGTCTCGTTCATGGCGAGAGCCTAGCTGGCGGCCGCGCGCTCGTCAATGCTTGACAACTCGTGCGGCGAGATCCTCTACCGGGGGACGACCGCCGCACGGTGTGTGCTGATCACCCGCCGACCCGGCTTGGTGGGGCGGCGCCGGACGCTCTCGAATGTCGCCCCGCCGCGCCAAGTGGCCGCTCGGGAAATCCTTACTCGGTTACTTTTTCGCGGCGCGGTCGGGCCAGAATGGGAACGCTCCGTCCTCGCCTGAGTTCTCCAGTACTTGGTCGCGCGGCCGGATTGGCACGCCCAGTGCCAGTGGGGGCGCGTCCTTTGGCTTGCATGTCCAGCTAGCATCCGGGAGCGGGGTGCCGTGCCGCGATCGCCAGACGAGCAAACGCTGTTCCTCGGCGAGATGAGCGCCCTCCTCGGGTCGTCGCTCGAGTACGAGCGGATCCTTCCACGGGTCGCTCGGCTGGCGGTCCCGCTCCTCGGCGATCTGTGCGCCATCGACCTCCCGGATGAAGGCGGCACGATCCGCCGCGCCGCCTGCGCGCACGTGGATCCGACCAGGGAAGGCGTGGCCTTCGAAGCGCGAGCGCGACACGGCTTCAGCGTGACGGCTCCGAATGGCGTTCACGCGGCCCTCCGATCGGGTCGGTCGGTGCTCGTGTCCCCCGTCACGCTGACCGACCTGTCTCTGGCGGCACAGAATGCCGAGCAGCTCGAGCTCTTTAGACAGCTCGGGGTCACGTCCTGGATGGTGGTGCCCCTGATCGCGCGTGAGCGGGGACTGGGTGCCATCACCTTCGCGATCACGGAATCCGACCGAAGATATGACCGGAGCGATCTCCTTTTCGCGGAGGCCGTGGTCAGCCTGGTGGCCGTGACGGTCGACAACGCCCGTCTGTACCGGGATAGGGAGAGGGCGAGGGAGGTCGCCGAAGCCGCGAACCGCGCCAAGGACCAGTTCCTGTCCACGCTCTCGCACGAGCTGCGGGCGCCGCTCAACGCGATCCACGGCTGGGCCACCATGCTCGAGCGAGGTCAGCTCGACGCGGAGCAATCCCGGCGGGCTCTCCAGATCATTCTCCGGAACGTGGGCGCCCAGGTCCGCCTCATCGAGGATCTGCTCGATGTCTCCCGGCTGGCGAGCGGCAAGCTTCGCCTCGCCGTTCAACCCGTCGACCTTCGGACTGTCGTCGAGGACGCGCTCGATGGGATCCGTCCCGCCGCGGAGGCGAAGAGCATCCGGCTGCAGTCGGTCCTGGCCTCCCCGGGAGGCCCGGTCAGTGGTGACCCCGATCGGCTGCAACAGGTGGCGTGGAATCTCCTGAGCAACGCGGTGAAGTTCACCCCGAAGGGGGGCCGCGTTCAGATCCAGATGCAGCGGGTCAACTCGCACGTCGAGATCGTGGTCACGGATACGGGTCAAGGGATCCCGCCGGAGTTTCTGCCTCACGTCTTCGACCGCTTCTGGCAGGCGAACAATTCGAGCTCCCGGGCGCACGGCGGTCTCGGCCTCGGGCTCGCCCTCGTTCGGAGCCTGGTGGAGCTGCACGGCGGGACCGTTCTTGCCGAAAGTCCCGGCGAAGGCCTCGGGGCGACCTTCGTGGTGAAGCTGCCCCTGATGCTCGCCCGGCCGGGAGGCCCAGAAGCCCTGCCGGCGCGGCCCGGCGCGGCCGCCCCCGCAGTGTCGCTCGCGGGTGTCCGCATCCTCGTGGTGGATGACGACCCAACCGCGGTCGAGCTGAACCAGGCGATACTCGTTCAAGCCGCCGGCGAGGTGAGGGGATGCACCACCGGCGCCGAGGCCTTGCAGATACTGCGGCGGTGGCTTCCCGATGTTCTCGTATCCGACATCGAGATGCCCGGCCTGGATGGGTACTCGCTCGTGCGCGAGGTCCGCGCGCTTGACCCGGATCAGGGCGGCAAGACGCCGGCGGTGGCCCTGTCCGCCTACAGCCGCCCCGAGGATCGGGTCCGGAGTCTCATGGCCGGCTTCAACTTCCACGTATCCAAGCCCGTCGAGCCAAGCGAGCTGATCACGATCGTCGCGAGCCTGGCCGGGCGAGTCAGTTGAGGGGTCCCTGGACATCGGCTGACCGACCGGTTTAGGCTCTGTCCGGTTCTCGTGAGGAAGGGTCGTCCGGCAACCCGGAGGAAGGATGCAATGGCTACGGAGCGCTCGGAGCAAGGCGACCCGGCGGCGGACGCGGGCGCGAGCATGCCTATCATCGCCGTGTTCAATTCCAGTAGCGACACGGTCGAGATGCTGCGGACGGCGCTGGAGGGACAGGGTCTCCACACGGTGTCCGGGCACATCGCGGATCTCAAGAAGGGCGAGCTCGACTTCATCTCCTTCATCGAGCACCACCGGCCGGCGGTGATCGTCTACGACATCTCCCCGCCCTACGAGACGAACTGGACGTTCCTGCGGCTCGTTCGAAGCTCGACGCCGGTGCAGAATTGCCGATTCGTGCTGACCACGACCAACAAGCCCGTCCTCGACCAGCTGGTGGGCGGCACCGAGGCGATCGAGGTCATCGGCAAGCCGTACGATCTCGATCGGGTCGTGGAGGCCGTACGATCCGCGCTCGGCGGAGGCCCCTAGACGCGGTATGCCCGTCACCCTCGTCACCGGCACCAGCACCGGCATCGGCTTCGCGACCGCGCTCCACTTCGCCCGTCACGGCCACCGGGTGGTCGCCACCATGCGCAATCTCGCGAAGGCGGCGCCGCTCCAGGACACGGCGCGCGCGGAGAAGCTGCCGCTCGTGGTGCGCGAGCTGGACGTCACCCGCCAGGACTCCATCGATCGCGCGGTGGCCGCGACGCTCGAAGGCGAAGGCCCCATCGACGTCCTCGTCAACAATGCGGGCATCGGCGGCGCGACGCCGCTCGAGCTCACGCCCGAGGACGAGCACCGGGCGATGTTCGAGGCGAACTACTGGGGGCCGATCCGGATGATCCAGGTGGTCCTGCCGTCGATGCGCGAGCGGAGATCGGGGTGCATCGTGAACGTCACGTCGATCGCGGGGCGGGTGGCCACCCCGAACCAGATCGCCTACTCCGCGTCCAAACATGCGCTGGCCGCCGCGAGCGAGGCGCTCGCCCACGAGGTAGCCGCCTTCGGGATTCGCGTGGCCATCATCGAGCCGGGCGTCATTCAGACCGCCATCTTCGAGAACTCCGCCGGCGCCACCCGCTACGACAAGAATTCGCCGTATCGGCAGATCATGCGCCGGAACGGCAAGCTCTTCGCCGCCGGCTTCCGGAACCCGGGCCGGCCCGAGACCGTGGCGACCGTCATCTTTGAAGCGGTGACGACCGAGCGGCCGCGGCTCCGCTACCCGGTCGGGACCGACGCGGAGGGCCTGGCCTCCGGGCGGGCGCGGATCAGTGACGAGGAGTGGGTGGCCATGGGCGGCGAGCTGAGCGACGCCGAGTACAACGCCCGCTTCAAGGCGCACTTCGGCATCGACCTCCAGTAGCTCAGTAGCGGGCCATCACCCGGCGCGCTCCAGCTCGCGGATGTCATCTGGCTGTCGGTGACCCACGCCGAGTCGTAGCCCAGCGACTCGACGTGGCGGTAGAATCCGATCTCGTCGACGTCGGCCATCACACAGACGCTGAAGCGCACGGCGGGGTCCTTTCCCGGTCTCGGGTCACCTCTTGTCGCGGATCGATTCGAGCATCTGCCGGGCGCGGGGCGCTTCCTTGAGGGTCCAGCGCGGCTTGTCGGTCGGCGCGCGCTCGGCCAGCACGGCCTGGAGCTCCTGGCGCGCCTCCGCGTAGCGGCCCACGTTGACGTAGAGCTGCGCCAGCTCGATCCGCACGCCGGTCAGCCGGGGGTCCAGGCGCTGGGCGGTCTTGAAGTGCTCCTCGGCTTCCTTCCGGTCGCCGCCGAGGACCACCGGCAGCTCGCGCGCGATGCTGCCGGCCATGATATGCGCCTCGATGTTCTTCGGGTCGAGCCGCAGCACCGTCTCCACTTCCTTCCGAAGGTCGCGGAGCGCGAACGCGGAGCCCAGCAGGCCCTTGGCCCTGGACCAGCTGCCGAGGGTGATGGCGTACCAGAGATGCGCGTCCGGCTCCCTGGGGGAGAGTACGGTGGCGCGCTTGGCGAGGTCGCGGGCCCGCTCGTAGGCGGCGATCTTCGCCTCGTCGGTCCGGGCGCGCTCCTCGCCGAAGAGGAACCACGCGCGCGCGAGGGTCAGGAGGGTCGGGACGTCATCGGCGGCGCCGCCCTTGGCCACCGCGGCTTCGAGCAGGTCGCGGGCGCGGTCGATCCGGCCCGGATCCTCCTGGTACTGACGCAGGAGGCCGCGCGCCGTCTCGACGGGTGTCTGCGCTTGCGCCGGCGCGCTCGCGAGGAGCACGAGGGCGAAGAGGGGGAACCAGCGCATGGCCAGATCGTACCGGGCCCGGACGCGCCGCGCGGGAAAAATGCGCCGGTCCCGAGTGGTAATCAACCGGAGCAGTCATCGAACAATTTGCCGAGTCCGGGGGTCGAAGTTCTCACCATGCACTTCTTGCGTTCGCAACACCGCGGAAACACTTCACGCTCATGCTGGTACACGACTGGCATCAGAGACCCGGCGGGAGGGGGAGCATACCTATCGCCTATGTCGTCACCGCCGCGTGCGGATGTCACGATCATCGTCGTGCCGCGAGAACGATTCAGCGTCAGCGGCCGCGCGCTGGCGGCGCTCTACGAGCGGACCCGGTATCCGTTCTCCCTCGTGTACGTCGACACCGGCTCGCCGCGGGCCACGCGGCGGCGCCTCGAGGCCGAGGCACGTGAGCGTCGCTTCACGCTGATCCGAACGAAGGGCTACGTGACTCCGAATCGCGCCCGGAACCTCGCGCTCGCTCGGGTGAAGAGCAAGTACGTCGTCTCCCTGGACAATGACGTGCTCGTCACCCCGGGATGGCTCGAGGCGCTGGTCCGCTGTGCCGAGGAAACGAGCGCGACGGTAGTGGGACCGCTGACCTGCATCGGCGAGCCGGAGGGTACGATCGTCCACTCGGCCGGAGGTCTCGCCCACATCGACGACCGAAGCGGGGTCCGCCGCCTCATTCACGAGAACCATTTCGAGGGTGCTCGCGTGGAGGCCGCTCGGCCACTTCTGCGCCGGAGTCCGACCGAGCTGGTCGAGTTCCACTGCATGCTCGTCCGGACCGAGGTGCTCGCCCGGATCGGGCCATTGGACGAGGCGATCCTGAACGATCCGCACCATGTGGACTTCTGCATGATGGTCCGGGAGGTGGGAGGAAGCATCTACCTGGAGCCCGGGTCGGTGGTCACGCAGATCGCGCCGCCTCCCGTCCCGTGGTCGGATCTGGCGTTCTTCCTCCAGCGCTGGAACGGGCCGGCGACCCGAAGGTCTCTGCGTCACTTCACCCACAAGTGGCGGATCCGCGCGGACGACCCTTCGATCCAGCGATTGGCCGAGTGGCTGGTACACCGGAAGCATTTGGCCTTCCGGGGCTCGCATCGGGCCGTGAGATCGATCGTGGGCTGGCGCATCGGACAGATGGTCGAGCGGATCTGCTTCGTCCCCCTGGAGGCGGCGCTGAGCGGCGCCCTCTTCTACGCGCTGCAGCGCGGCGGCTCCGGCGGGCCGGCGCCTCCGGGGCGTGGGAGGTAGAGGTAGGTGAGCCAGGGCGGCCCGCTCGTGAGCGTCATCATCCCGGCGTACAACGCCGAGCGTTACATCGAAGAGACGCTGGAGAGCGTGTTCAAGCAGACCCACGACCGCCTCGAGGTGATCCTGGTCGACGACGGCTCGACCGACGGGACGGGAGCCCGGGTGCGAGCCTACCGAGACCGGGTGCGGTACATCCAGCAGGCCAATGCCGGGGTGGGTGCGGCGCGCAACCGTGGGCTCGACGCGGCCGCGGGCGACTACATTGCGTTCCTCGACGCGGACGACCTATGGCGACCGGAAAGGCTGGAAGTGGCGCTCGAGGTCGCGAGCCGGCATCCCGCCAGCGGGTTCATCGCCTGCGACGGCGAGCGATTCTCGGAAGGCGCGGTCCGGCCGGGTCACCTGCTGTCTCGCTGGGTCCTCAGCCGCTTGGCCGCATGCGGATCCGGAGAGCTGTCGGGCCGCTTCTATCGCGAGTCGCTGCGCAGCAATCCCATTGCCTCGCCGTCCCAGATGCTCATACCACGCTCGGTCACGCGCGAGACCGGGCCCATGATCACGGGCCGCCACGACGCGGAGGACTGGGACTACACGCTCCGGATCGCGCTCCGCTATCCGATAACGATGCACCGGCACTCGCTGGTGCGGTACCGCCTGCACGATGAGAGCCGGTCCGGCGGCCAGAGCCGGCGGCAGTTCGTGTGGGCGGTCTGGGATCTCCGGCTGCTGAGGCGTCACGAAGCCAACTGCCCGCCCGAGGAGCGCGCCTTCGTGCGGCGGACCAGGCGCGACACGGTACGGGCCTACGCCTATGAGGCCTACTGCCATGCTCGGCGGCACGACGCCAGGGTGGCCAGGAGATTTCTCTGGTGGCTACTCCGCCAGGCGCCGGCCGAGCCGAGAGTAGCGACCGCCCTGCTCGGCTCGTATGTGTCCGAGCGGGCACTCGACCGGGTTCTCGGCGCCGTGCGCGGGGCCGGCGCCACCCTTCGGCGGGCCCGCGGGTGAGACCATGACCGCCGGAGGGGAGCACGCGTGAGTCAACTCGGGCCGCGCAGATTGACGCCTCGCCTGCCGGTGGCGGTGGTGATTCCGGCCTACAACGCAGAGCGCTTCATCTGGGAGGCCCTGGCAAGCGTCCGGACGCAAACCGCCCGGCCCGCCGAGGTGATCGTGGTCGACGATGGCTCGATCGATCGAACTGCCGCCGTCGCCCGGGGCGCGGGGGCAACCGTCCTGGCGCAGCGCAACATGGGCGTCGCGGCGGCTCGTAACACAGCGATCCGCAGCACTTGGCGGCCCTGGATCGCATTCCTGGACGCAGACGATATCTGGGAGCCGCAGAAGCTCGAGGCCCAGTGGGCGGCCATCCGGGCGTGTCCCGACGTCGGCGCGGTCTTCACCGACTTCACCGAGTTCGACGGCGATGGCCCCGTCGGCGGGCGGTTCCTCTCGCGCAAGGCCCACTACTGGTCCATACGGCGTGCCGAGGTGGCCCCCGGCGTGGTTCGCTGTGACCCGGAGAGCCTGTGCCAGCAATTCCTCGAAGGCAACTTCATCGCTCCCTCGACGATGATCATCCGCCGCGATCTCCTGCTTCAGGTCGGGCTATTCGACCCGGCGCTCTCGCATCTCGAAGATCGGGACTGCTGGCTTCGGCTGCTCGCGGTCTCGACCATGGCCGTCGTCGAGCGTCCGCTCGTGTGGTCTCGCATTCACGAGGCGAACTTGACCAACGATCATCTTCGCGCGAATGTGGCCGGGATCCTGCTCACCGAGCGCATCCTGGCCAACTCCGCGAAGTATCCGCCGGCCACGGCCGAGCGGTACCGGGAAGAGAGGTTCCTCTGGCACCTCAACGCGGGGCGATTCGCCGAGGAGGAGGGGAATCTCCGACAGGCTCGCCGGTACTTTCTGGAGGCCTGGCGATTCGGCGGCGGCCTGCGACCCTTGGCCCTGGCCGCCTTGTCCTGCCTGCCGGACCCGGTGCGCAGCCTCGCGAGAGACATCCGGTACCAGTTGCGTCGTCTCAAGGCGGACCACGCCCTGGACGTGGGGGGACGAGGGTAGGTCCGCCTTTGAAGACGTCAGAGAAGGCTGGTAAGCCGGGTTCTGTCTGACCGCCGCGGTCGCCCGCGACGGCGAGATGATCATTTCTCTAGGACGCCGGTTGCCCGGCGCCTCAAGCGGCCATACCCGAGAGCCCCACGCGGGCCGCGCTTCCCCGCCTCTTGCGAGCCGGATCGCTCTCCTATTTGGCCTTGCTCCGGGTGGGGTTTACCGAGCCAGCCCGGTCACCCGGGCTGCTGGTGAGCTCTTACCTCACCGTTTCACCCTTACCGCTCGTGAGAGCGGCGGTCTGTTCTCTGTGGCACTGGTCCGTGGGGTCGCCCCCCCTGGCCGTTAGCCAGCACCCTGCCCTGCGGAGCCCGGACTTTCCTCCCGCGCGGGAGGGCCCGCGCCGGCGATCATCCGGCCTTCTCTGACGCAATCAAAGAGCGTGTGTCGCTGGGAGTAAGTATAGCTCACGCGGCTCGGCTCCGCGCGTGGGGGAGGCGCGTGAGCCAGGAGATTTCCACGTCCACACCCGGCGAATGATGACAGAGCGGAGGATCGGCGGGCTCGGACAGGCCCGCGGCGGCGGGCAGCGACGTGGCGAGGCGCTCGATCGTGGCCGCGCGCAGGGGATAGGGCGCGTGGCGGACCTGCCCGCGGTAGAGCCCGCTCCGCCGCGCGACGTAGAGGCTGTACCGCTCGATCAGGAAATGGTCCCGGGTGCCCGGCGCCGCCGTGCCCGTATCGGGGCCGACCGTCCAGGCGACGTCGAGCGTGGCGGGCCGCCCGGCGCGGCGGCGCGAGGCGTAGGTGATGTGCGTGCCCTCGACGCGGCGGGACATGTCGGCCAGGAAGTAGGGCAAGCCGTAGAAGAGCCGCGCCCCGGCCACCGCGGGGAGCGATTCGGCCTCGAGGGAGAAGAAGTAGATGCCGGGCTCGCCGTCCGGCCCGCGCACGTAGGTGCGCAGGTTGGCTTCGAGGAACGCGCTCGCCAGCAGGCGCGGCAGCCCGGCCGGATGCGACTCCGCGATCAGGAAGGGGATCAGCGTGAGCCAGGCGCGGCCTTCGGCCAGGTCCAGCTCGAGCGCGGACGGCACGAGCGGACGCACTGCCGCGACCGGCATCGGCCAGTGGACGAAGAGCAGATCGCGCCAGCGCTGTCTGATCACGCGGCGGTCAGGGCTCGCGCCGCTTCGTCGCCTTCCGGTCCGCCCGGCGCTCGAGGTCCCAGTAGCGCCGGTCGCGGTCCTCCAGGATCTCGCCCGAGCTCCGGAGCGGGGCCTGTATCGGCTGCTCCACGCCGAGGGCGTGCCCGATGTCGTCGACCACGTCCTGGTCGGGCGTCGGCACGCTGCCGCCGACCGCTTCCTCGCCCGAGCTCTGCGCCCGGTGCCAGTCCGCGTCCAGGTCCCCGCCGCTGACCGCGGGCCCCGTCTCGTGGTGCTCGACCAGATCGCGCAGCAGGGCGACGGTGCGTCCTTGATCCTCGCCGCCTTCCCGGCGGCGTCGACGGGCCGCGGGCGCCCGCCGCCGCGCCCGACCCTTCGCCCGCCCGCGGCCGGTCGCCTTCTTCTTGCGCGCCTCCGCCTTCGGCTTGCCCATGGCCCACCTCCTTCGGCCCCATGCTCTCACATTGACGTCTCTCACGTCCCTTGCTAGGGTTGCGGCGCGAATCGCCCGGCAGTCCCTCTCGAACGACGTTCTCGGGGAGGCAAGCAATGGCACACGAAGCGTACGAGCCGGAGGCGCCCGGCCCGATGTCGCGCCGCACGATGATCCGATCGGTGGGCGTGGCGATGGGCGCCGCCGTGCTCGCCCCGCGGCTCGCGCGCGCGCAGGCGCCGCCGAGTGGCCCCGCCGCGCCGCCGAGCACGATCACCCAGCCGCCGCGCGACTTCAGCCCGCGCGGGGCGCCCACCACCTACTTCACCGATCCGGACGTGCTCACGATCGAGCCGGCCTTCAACGGCCTGCGGCAGCCCAACGCCCCGATCCAGCGGCTGTGGACCGGCGCGCTGTGGTCGGAGGGCCCGGCGTGGAACGCGCAGGGCCGCTATCTCGTGTGGAGCGACATCCCGAACAACCGGCAGCTCCGCTGGATCGAGGACGACGGCCGCGTCAGTGTGTTTCGGGCGCCGTCGAACAACAGCAACGGCAACACCTTCGACTTCCAGGGGCGGCAGCTCTCCTGCGAGCATCTCACCCGACGCGTGGTGCGCTACGAGCTCGACGGCTCGGCGTCGATCATCGCCTCCATGTTCGGCGGTAAGCGGCTCAACTCGCCCAACGACGTGGTGCCCCACCCGGACGGCAGCTACTGGTTCACCGACCCACCCTACGGAGCGCAGCTCTACGAGGGCACGGTGGACGCGCCGGGCGGGCCCGCCAATCCGGGCGGGCGCGTCAACCCGCGCCTCGGGCAGCCGCCCGAGATCGGCAGCTACAAGCGGGAGCTGCCCACCGCGGTGTACCGGGTGGACAAGGGCGGCACGCTCACCCAGGTGGCGGGGGAGGACATCGTACCGGATCCCAACGGGCTCTGCTTCTCGCCCGACTACAAGAAGCTCTACGTGGTGACCACGGGCCGGGGGCCCGGGGACACGCACGCGGGCGGCAAGGGGGAGATGCACGTCTTCGACGTGGGCTCGGACAACAAGCTGAGCAACGGCAAGCTGTTCACCAACTTCATGATCGAGGGGATCAAGTGTGGCCCCGACGGGGTGCGCGCCGACGTGCACGGCAACCTCTGGTGCTCGAGCAATGCCGGTCGCAACGTGGGCTACAGCGGCGTGACGGTGTGGACGCCGCAGGGCCAGCTCATCGGCCGCGTCCGGCTGCCCGAGATCTGCGGCAACGTGTCCTTCGGGGGACCGAAGCGCAATCGCTTGTTCATGGCCGCGAGCCAGTCGCTCTACGCGCTCTACACCCAGACCCAGGGCGCCGCGCCCGGCTAGCCAGTCGGACCCCAATTGGCGATGAAGCTGGGGATCTACCTCAATGCGCAGCATCCGGCGGGTGATGATCCGGCGCAGCGGTTTGCCGAGACGATCGAGCAGGCGCGGCTGATTCATTCGCTCGGGTTCGACTCGATCTGGGGTGGGGAGCATCATGCCACTCCGGGGTTTCACTATTTTCCGCTCCTGCCGATGTTGCAGCGGTTGGCGGCGGACGTGTCCGGCCTTTCGATCGGTACCAATCTCGTGCTGTTGCCGCTGCACAATCCGGTGGAGCTCGCGGAGATCGGCGCGTTCCTCGATGTGATCACGGGCGGGCGGTTCATGCTGGGGGTGGGGCTCGGATACCGGCCGGAGGAGTTCGCCGTCTTCGGCGTGCCGCTCGTCGAGCGGGTGAGCCGGCTCACGGAAGGCGTGGAGGTGATCCGGCGGCTGTGGACCGAGGACAAGGTCACGCATCACGGTCGGCACTTCACCCTCGACGAGGTGACCATCCGGCCGCGGCCCCTGCAGCGGCCCCGGCCGCCCATCTACGTCGGTTCGCAGGTGACGGCGGGTATCGCGCGGGCCGCGCGCATCGCCGACGGCTGGCTCGTGGTGCCGGTGCCGCGGGTGGACGAGTTCGCGGCGCAGGCGCGGGCGTTCAACGAGGCTCGCCTGGCGGCGGGGCGGCCGGGGGACGCGGAGATCTGCCGGCTCCTCGAAGTCGTATGCGCGCCCGACGAGGCTGCCGCGATCCGTCGCGCCGCGCCGCATCTGCTGGAGAAGTACGCGGCCTACCTCTCGTGGGGGCTCGAGGGCATCGAACTCGACCCGGGCGCCAGGCCGGAGGACCAGCTCCGCCGCCTGGCCGTGAACCGCTTCGCGATCGGCTCGCCGGCCCAGGTGACCGAGGCCCTGCTCGCCCAGCATCGCGCCGGCGCCACTCACCTGACCATGCGCGTGAGCTGGCCCGGCATGCCGCAGAAGGACGTGCTCGCCAGCATCGAGCTGCTCGGGCGCGAGGTCCTGCCCGAGGTGCGCCGCCGCGTCACGTACGGCTGAGGCGCCCATGTCGTATTTCAAGACCTGACCCCGACCATGCGAGTGCCCGCGACCCGGATCCAGCAGCAGCTCGTCTCCGTGCTCACCGCCTGGGGCATGTCGGAGCCCCACGCCGTCACCACCGCCGAGATGATGGTCGAGACCGATCTGCGCGGAGTGGACTCGCACGGCATCTCGATGCTGCCGACCTATGACAAGGAGTTTCGCGCCGGCCGGCTGAACATGCGCCCTCGGTGGAAGACGGTGCGCGACCGCCCCGCGATGGCCCGCATCGACGCGGATCGCTCGCTCGGCCATCCGGTGTCGGTGCACGCGATGAACCTCGCGGTCGACAAGTGCCTCACCACTGGCGTGGCGGTGGTCGCGGTGTTCAACTCGCACCACTTCGGTGCCGCCGGCTGCTACTCCAAGATCGCGGCCGACCGCGGCGTGATCGGCATGGTCACCTCGGCCACCCGGGGCGTCACGCTCGTGCCGACCTTCGCGGCGGAGCCCGTGATGGGCACGAACCCGCTCGCCTTCGCGGCGCCCGCCCGGAGGAACGCGCCCTTCCAGCTCGACATGGCCACCACCACCGTCGCGGCCGGCAAGGTGAAGGTCCACAAGCTGAACCGCAAGCCGGTGCCGCCGGGGTGGGTGGTGGACGGCGACGGCCGCGCGGTGACCGACGAGACGCAGGCCTTCCGCCACGTCTTCGAGACTCCGGAGGGCGGCATCACGCCGCTCGGGGGCAGCCGCGAGCTGGGCGGCCACAAGGGCTACGGCCTCGCGGTGCTGGTGCACATCCTGGGCGGCACGCTCGCGGGCGCGTCGTTCTCGCCGCTGCGCAATCGCACCCAGCGCGAGTCGGACCCGCACAACATCGGTCACTTCTTCATGGCCATCGACCCGCGCGCCTTCCGCGACGAGGGCGAGTTCGAACGCGACCTGGACGACGTGATCGACGTGCTGCACGGGGCCAAGCGCGCCGATCCGAATCAGCCGGTGCTGGTGGCGGGCGACCCGGAGCGGCTCACCCGCGCCGAGCGGCTCGAGCAGGGCGTGCCGATCCCCGACGACCTGATGGAGCAGCTCCGGGCCGTGACGGCCGCCGCCCGGGTGCCCTTCGTCCTCGGCTAGCCGGGCGCTAGGAGGCGATCCCGAGGCGCGCCAGCTCGCGGCGGAGATCGGCCACGCCGGTGAAGACGATCGCCCCGAGGCCGTACGTGCGGGCGCCCTCGACGTTCCCCGGCAGGTCGTCGATGAGGAGCGCCCGCTCGGGACCGACGCCGGCGCGCGTGAGCGCGCGAGCGAAGCACGCGGCCGTCGGCTTCACCGCGCCCAGCTCGGACGAGAAGCACAGCGGGTCGAAGCGTGGCGTGAGCTCGGGCAGGTGCCGGGGCAGGGCCGCCAGCAGCAGCGGGCCGTTGTCGCTGAGCATCGCGGTGCGGCGCTCGCGGCGGAGCGCGTCGACTACCGCCAGCACGTCGGGATCGGGCTCGGAGGCCAAGGCCCACGCGGCGAGCAGCGTCTCCCGCGGGATCGTGCAGCCCAGCGCATCGGCGACCGCCCGGCAGGCTTCCTCGAAGGTGTAGCGGCCCCCGTCCATGTCGGCGTCGAGCCCCGACTCCCAGATGCGCGCGTGGATGTCCCGCTCGGCGAGGCCCGTCGCGGCGGCGAGCGCGGCCAGCCGGCGCTCGGGGCGGAAGTGGCAGACCACGCTGCCCAGATCGAAGAAGATGAGGTCCGGCCCGGTCAGGCTCTAGCCCAGGGCCTTGCGGAGCGCGCCGGCCACCTCGCCGAGGGCGGCCCGCGCCTGGTCGAGGATGCGGGTCATGCGCAGGAAGCCGTGGAACATCCCCGGGTACTGGGTCAGCGTCACCGCGACCCCCGCGTCGCGAAGCCGCACCGCATAGGCTTCGCCTTCATCGCGGAGCGGGTCGCACCCGGCGGTGATCACGAGCGCGGGCGGCAGGTCGGCGAGGCTCGCCGCCCGGAACGGTGACGCGTTGAGCTCCGCCCCCTGCTCCGCGCGGGCCAGGTAGTGGCGCCAGAACCACCGCATGTCCTCGGTGGTCAGCATGTAGCCGGTGGCGTTCTCGCGGTAGGACGGGGTGCCGAAGTCGTGGTTGGTGACCGGATAGACCAGCACCTGCAGCAGGAGTCGGGGCCCGTGGCGCTCGCGCGCGAGCAGGGCCACGACCGCGGCGAGGTTACCGCCCGCGCTGTCGCCGCCCACCGCCACCCGCGCGGGATCGAGCCCGAGGCGCGCCGCGTTGGCCACGACCCATTTCAAGGCCGCGTAGGAGTCCTCCACCGCCACCGGATATTTGAACTCCGGCGCGAGCCGGTAGTCGACCGATGCCACCGCGCAGCTCGCCGCGTTCACGATCGAGCGGCAGATGCCGTCGTGGGTGTAGAGATCGCCGATCACCCAGCCGCCGCCGTGGTAGAAGACCAGCATCGGATGCGGGCCGCGGCCGGCGGGGGCGTAGACGCGCACCGTGATCTCGCCGCCCGTCACCGGCACCCGATGGTCGGCCACCGCGGGCACGTCCTCGACCGGACCGAGCCCGGCCGTGCGCGTGCGCATGGACTCGCGGGCCTCGGCGGGCGTGGAGTCCTTGATCGGCTTCAGGTTGAGCGCGGCGATGGTGTCGACGACTTTCTGGGCCTGCGGGTCGAGTGGCATGGCGTCTCCTCCCGGGGGGAACCGCTTCGGTGATGCCGCGACATTAGGGTCAGGGTGGGGTGCGAGTCAAGCGGCGCGGCGCAGGCGGCGCGCGCCGATCAGCAGCACCGCCGCCGCGAGCCAGGCGAGCGCGCCGTCTAGAAGAAAAGCGCCGGCCAAGCTCAGCGCGGCCAGGCCGCCGCTCGCGAGCGGGCTCGAGGCGGTGCCCACCTGGACGCCCAGCGCGAGCCAGCCGAAGGCGGCGCCGCGGCGCTCGCTCGACACGAGCGCCCCGCCCAGCGTATAGGCCAGCGTCAGCGCGCCCCCGAGACAGAGCCCGGTGAGGCAGCGCAGGAGCATGAGGCTCGGCCATCCGCCCGCGTAGGCCATGAGCGCGCAGGGCAGACCGCCCGCGATGAGGCCGATCAGGAGCAGCCGCTCCGCCGGCCAGCGCTGGGCGAGCCGGCCGGCGACGGTGGCGGAGACGGTCGCGCAGACCGCGCCCAGCGAGATGATCTCGCCGGAGGTGGCGGCGATGTGGGGCACGTCGGGCAGCGTCGCGACCTTGAGCGGCACCAGGAGCCCGAGCCCGCGGTCGATGAACTGCGCGATGAAGAGCAGGCCCAGCGCGAGGGGGAAGCCGCGCAGGGCGAAGACCTCACGCAGCGGGAAGCTCGATGCGGCCGCCGGCTCCGGCCGGCCGGCTTCATCGGGCGGCCGCGTTTCCGTGAAGAGCAGGACCAGCCCGATCAGGGCCAGCGCGCACATCCCCGCGGTGACGAAGAAAGCGTAGCGGAGCCCGAAGTGAGAGGCCACATAGCCGCCCGCGGCCGGTCCCACCGTCACGCTCAGGAGCTGCGCGCCCTGCACGCGCCCGATCGCCACCGGCATCTTCTCCTTCGGGCAGGACACGCTGGCCAGAGCCATGGCGAAGACGGAGAAGCCGGCGATGACGCCCTGGAGCACGCGCAGGATCAGGAGCTGGGTGACCGAGGTCACGAGCCCCATGGCGGCCACGATGATCACGAAGCCCACGAGCGAGCGGATCATCATCATCTTGCGGCCGACGCGGTCGGCCACCCCGCCCCAGAGCGGGCCCAGGAGGCCGGAGACCGCGGGGGTGACCGCGGTCAGCAGGCCGGACCAGAGCGCCACCCGGGTGGGGTCGGTGACGCCCAGCTCGATCACGTAGAGCGGCAGGAAGGGCGAGAAGAACTGGAAGCCGACGAAGGCGATGAAGACGACGAGCGCCAGCGCCCAGACGTTGCGCTCCCAGCTCTCCACCGATGGGTCAGGTCGGCAGGCCGAAGAGCGAGGACATCCGCGTGGCGTCGTGCATGGACGCCATCTCCTCGTCGGCCGGGCGGCGCGTGAAGCGGCTCGCCGCGTCGAGGATGCGGGGCAGCAAGGTCAGGTCCCCCGCGGTGTTGAGGAAGATCTCGGGCCGGCCCAGCACCCAGTGGACGGCACGATCGATGTCTTCCTGCCGTTCGAGCGGCTGGTACCACGTGGTGTGACTGCGCTCCGTCGCGGCCCACGGCCCGCGCGCGATGGCCTTGATCGTCTGCACGGCCACGTTCCGCTCGCGGCAGATGGCGGTGACCTCGTGGAAGGCCTCGCGGTAGCGCTCGTTCTGGGCCATGAAGAAGTTGTAGGGGAGCAGGATCGAGTCGAACTCGAAGCGGGCGAGGCTGCGCCGGTGCATGGCCGCGATGGTCCAGCCGTGCCCGGTGACGCCGATGGCGCGCACGAGCCCCTGGGCCTTGGCCTCGACGAGGGCCTCGAGCGCGCCGTCGGGGCCCATGGCCTGGTCCCAGTCGTCGGGATGGCCGAGGGAGTGGAGCTGGATCAGGTCCACGGAGTCCACCCGCAGCCGCTCGAGCGAGCGGTGGAGATCCTCGCGCGCCTCGCGGGCGGAGCGCATGCCGGTCTTGGTGGCCAGGAAGAAGTCCTTGCGATGCCGCGCCATCCACGGCCCGATGCGCAGCTCGGAGTCGCCGTAGCGCGCCGCGGTGTCGATGTGGTTGACCCCGTAGCTGAGCAATACCTCCAGCACTCGATCGGCTTCGTCCTGGGTGGCGCGGGCGAGCGCGGCTCCGCCGAAGAGGGTGACCGTGCTCCGGTGGCGGGTGCGGCCGAACGGTCGTCGCTCGATCATCGCGGGTCCTCCGTGCGCCGGGTTAAACCGGCGAGGTGCAGTGAATGAAAGAGTCATACGGTGAAGGCGTAGCGAGCCACACCGGCCCCGAGTCATGCGCGGCCGTCCGTGAGGGCGACCGCGAAGCG
>Ga0187893_10002062_pt1 | contig 45514 bp, 20 predicted proteins | sample MA1701074metaG_FD_139574 | JGI IMG/M metagenome (GOLD analysis project Ga0187893, IMG submission 139574) | White microbial mat communities from a basaltic lava cave in the Kipuka Kanohina Cave System on the Island of Hawaii, USA - MA170107-4 metaG ... | reverse complement strand
CGTTCTTCGCCCTCGCTGGTCACGTGACGGCCGAAGGTGACGCCGTTGCGTTGCGGGCCGAAGGCGAAGCCGTGAACATACCCCGTAAGGTCCCCTTCCACATCGGCGGAGAACAAATACACTTCGTCGCCCGACGAACTGAGCGAAAAGCTGTTCGGGCCGACATTGAACGCGGATTCATCGAAGGTCAGGAAGCCGCCGGACGGAATCGCCGGGGTGTTGAGCGGGATGCGGTATTTCGTCGGCTCGCGGAAATCGTCGGTCAGATACCACCCGGCCACGCTGGCGGCGGCGCCAGAGAGGTTGAGCAGTTCGATGGTGTCGGTCGGCGGAGCCGGGCCGCTGTGCGTGAGCGCCTCGTTGATGACGACTCGCGGGATGCTGGGCGGTGCGCCCTCGCCCTGGCCGGGCGTGCCGTTCAACACGCCGCTGGGCCGCCAGTTCGAGGCAAGCCCCCAGGCGCCGGCCGCCGCGTTTTCATCGACGACCACCAGCGAGAAGCCGAAGCCGTCGGTGATCGGATACCACTGATCGTCGTACTCAAAGTCGAGCAAGCCTTCGCGCAAGCGGCCACGCAGGACGAGACTTTCGCCCTCGTTGGCCAGATTGCCGGTGAACTCGCCGGCGATGCTCCCGGCCAATCCCGGGTAGCGGGCCAGGAAGGCGGCCTGGTTGTTGACCGCGACGACGCGCTCCCCGACCGCCAGCAGGCGAGCCGGGAACATGAAGTCAACACCGCCACTGAGAGTGAAGCCGTCCAGGTTTAATGCCGTGTCGCCAACGTTCTTGAATTCGAGGTACTCGAGGTCTTCGTTGGCATTGGTGCTGCCGGACGGCAGCAGCGGATGATACATGATCTCGGTGATGACCACGCGCGGACGCCGGACCATGTAGGTTCCAACGGCAGGCGGACTCCAGACGTTGCCAATGCGAGCGCGCGCGAAAACGCGGGTGTTGTCATTGAAGACCACCGGTTCGGAATAAATCATGGCCGCAGAAGAAACCGCGCCGCCTGCCTGACTGAGCCGGGGATCGGTGCCGTCGAGCGTGTAATAAACCGTGCCCGCAGGCGCGACGATGACCAAAGATGACCCGGCGGCGACATCGCCCTCCGAAAGACTGAAGACAGGGCCTTTCGGAATCTGACCGTCAATCCACAAGTATCGGCCTTTGGTCCACTTCTTCATTTCCGAGATGATGCCCGCGTACGTCGGCTGCGTGTAATCCACATACCAGGTCGGCGGTCCTTGAGGATTGGGCCAGACGTAAGTATTGAGGTAGTTGCCGTACTTGGCGAAATTTCGCGTCACGGCGCTGGCAGGGGCGCCATTGTCCGTAAGAAGAGTGGCGATCTCGTCGATGCGCGCCAGGATCAGGTCGCCATTCAGCGCGTTGGTGCGCAACACGCCCCAGCGGTCGATGAGTCTCTGGACGAAGTCAGGATCGCCGCCGCTGTTGGGCAGCGCGTTGGCGCCCATCAGCCGGCGCAGCCAGATGTGGTCGCCGGCGCTAATGAGCGTGTAGTACCACGTATTGGTGTTGCCACCATCCAGGTAGTCGGCGTTGCCCCAGGAAAGCTCCCAATCCCACAACGGCTCCATCTTGATTTTGCCGCCACGGTCTTTGTGCATGTAGTTGCCCAGGCGGTAGGCATCGATGTTCTTGGTGAACTCAGCGATCCAGTGCTGGTCCACAAACGAGTCCACCTCGATGTAATGCGAGTAGTGGTTCGTGCCGGTGGCGGTGAGCCAGTTGCTCGCGTTCATCGTTGTGATAAATGCATTGAGATAGCGGATGAGATAATTGAGCTGGTTGGTGGCCGCTTGCGTGTAATTCGTCATGCCGGCCTGATTCAAAGGAGGGTAGGTCGTTATCGACGTGCTGGGCGTTTTCCGCATCGATTGTGGTTTCGGCTCGTGAAGTTTCAGCGTTTGCGCCGTCGCTCCGCTGCCGACGACGAAGTTCAAGTCTCCCGGACTGTCCTTTTCTTTCTTCCAGACGTAGCCACCGGTGATTTCGGGTTCTGTGGTATGGAACGGCGTCACTTCCTGGATGTTCATCTTGTTGGGCCCCGCTTCAATGGTCTCCATCAGCACCATCACGCCGATGTAGTCTTGCGGGTAAGTAATCTTGCCGCCGGCTCGATCGACGAACAGCTCGACGAACCGCCGCCGCACGGCGTAATGGCCCATTTTCTCGTAGAGTTCGAAGGTCAGGACGTCGTTCATCAGGCTTTTCTCCGAGAAAGGATTGCGCAGCCGCCAATCCGCTTCAGCGGGCATCCCCAGCAGCGAAACCCGCCGGTCGTTGCGCAATTCATCCTGGATTTCCAGGCGGTAGGGCAGCTTGGCAAAGCCCGCCGAGGTTTGGCCATAGATCTCGACCTCGGCCAGCCCGATGAATTCTGGTTTGCCTTGCAGCGAACTGCGCCCGCGAAACGTATTCATCACCACCAGCGAGCTCGGCGTGCGGAACGCTCCGGGAGGCAGGTGTGACGCGATGGACCGCCCGCTGGTACTCAGGATGAGTATTGGAAGGTTCGAGTTGAACTCGCGCGTGCTCGCGTCGAGGAAATGATACGCGCGCGACACCACCGGACTCGGCCACAAACCCGTCTGAAACGCCCGCGCCTTGATCAGGACGTTGCTCCCCACCATGATGGGCCCGGTGTAAACGAGCGACGTGTTCGTCGGCACGCTGCCGTCCAGCGTGTAACGTATCAATTCCGCAGGCGCTGAAAGTGCGACGGTGATGGTGTCCTCTGTGAAGACGCCGCTGTCCACGGAAAACGCCGGCTCCGGAGTGAAGCCCGGCCCGCTGATCGCGTTCTGTGCGCCGGGCGTAGGGACGACGTAATAGCCGACCAAGTTCGGATCGACGCGGTCGCGTCCGTAGGAGACATCGGCCACCTGGGCAGGATACGCCGGATCGAAAGCGGACATCACGTTCATGAGCGGATCGACCAGCGCCAGGAACTCGCCGTTTTTTTCCAACCTGAAATTGGTGTGCAGCGGTTCGGTGGAATCCGTTCGGTTCTTTTCCGAAGCCCAGACCAACAGGTATGTGTTCGGCTGGAGAACGATATTCGGGAATCGCCACTTGGTGAGATGGGTCCTGGAATCCGTCAGGAACCAGCCGTCAAGGCTCATGGCCGCGGGGCCGGCATTGTAAATCTCGACCCAATCCGACCGCTCGCCATCGTCGTCTTTGATCCCGTTTTCGTTGTCCGCCATGAATTCCGAGATGATGGCTGTGTTCATGGCCACATTTGGGTTGAGCGTGTAAGTCCAGGATGGTCCGGGCACGAAAGCGTCGGGCAATCCGTTGATATCGTTGATGCCCGGATTGGGAATCCAGGCCACTGCGACCACACCCGTCGGCGGCTCCGGAAAGTTGAACTGGTATTCGCGCGGGCTGATTTGAAGAACGTTCGCTGCGGGCGCGTTGTTAATCAGCAAATCGGCCGCATCCACACCAGTAACGCTTTCGCTGAAGATGACGTTGATAAAAGTCAGCGATTCGACGGTGACCGTCGGTAGCGGGTCAATCGCCGTCACGAATGGAGCCTCATCGGCAGCAGAGGTCAATTGGGCATCCAGGAACAAGTCGCTGCTCAGCTCGGTGGAATTGAACACTTGCACAGCCAGCACGTTATTCCCGGCCACCAGCAGACCCGCCGACGGCGTGCGCAAAGTTTCGCCCGTGGTGACTTCATGTTCGGTGGCCACCGTGCTGATGGTGTAAGGCTCAGCGACATTTGCGCTCCCAATCGGAGTGCCGTTGAGCCAGACGGCAATGCCGTCGCCGTGGAGCACCCGCAGCGTCAGCCCTCCTGCTTCCGCCGGGTTATTCACGAAAAATGTCTTGCGAAGAAAGACGCATCGATAGCCTCCCACTGAACTTGATGGGAGAATGGTTTGGACCGTTGTCTCCAATCCGGTCGCCTCAGCGCTCGGATAACCGATCGGAGCGCCGCCCGCAGCCCACGACGTGTCGTTGAAATCGAGCGCGCGCCAGGCATCAGTTGGGGAGGAGGCTTCCTGAACTCCAAGCATGTACCGCCAGGTCGAGCCGAACGGAATCAACTCTGTCGCCTGGGCTGACACGGTCAGCATTAGTCCGGCGGCCAACCACAAAAGCACCGGTGCATCCCAGAGCACCGCCGACCAACTCGTATCACCCTTGGCAATTTGGCATCTCATCACAGACCTTTCAGGCTGGCCACTGGCGGCTATCCTGCGGTCAAGCCGCTGCTGAACCGGCTCTTGTCCGCTCGAAACGAAAATCCTGGAACCGGATGTTCGCTATTTAACGGGCTTGTCCGAGGATACTCGACTTGAATTGCCTCCGGCAAGCTCGCGTTTGTTACTTTCTTTCCCGGCGTGAAAGCTGTTTGGCCAGCCGAATCGCCGCGATCATGCTCGAAGGATTGGCGATGCCTTTGCCGGCGATATCGTAGGCCGTGCCATGGTCCGGCGAGGTGCGGATGAATGGCAGGCCGAGCGTCCAGTTCACGCCGGTCTCGAAGCCGATCATCTTCAACGGCACCAGCCCCTGGTCGTGATACATCGCCACCACGGCGTCGTAATCCCCGCGAAAGGCGTAGTGAAAGAGAGTGTCCGCCGCGAGCGGGCCGACGACATCGACGCCGCGCGAGCGCGCCGCCTGAACGGCAGGAATGATGGTGGTGATCTCCTCATCGCCAATCTTTCCCCCTTCGCCGGCGTGCGGATTCAGCCCGCACACCGCCACGCGGGCGCGTGGCAAACCCAGGTCGTAACAGGCTTTCGCCGCCAGTTCGATGGCAAGTTCGATTTTCCCTCGCGACAACGCTTGCGCCACCTTCGCAATGGGCAAATGGGTCGTCGCCAGCGCGACGCGCAGCCAGCGCTGCCGGTCGTCGCAGCCGAGCAGCATCATTGCCGTCCGTTCCGTCTTCGCCACCGCCGACAGCAGTTCCGTTTGCCCGACGAAATCCTTTTCGCCCGACTTGATGATGGACTCCTTGTTCACCGGGGCGGTGACGAGCGCGTCTGCCGCACCGCGCAGGCACAAGGCCGCACCATGCCTAAGCCAGGCCATTGCCACCCGCGCGGCTTCGGGGGAGTGAGGGGTGAGGAGTGAGGCGCGAGGAGTGCGCCCGTCCGCGGGAGCGGAGACATCCTGGTTCCGAGTCCCGGCTTTAGCCGGTAAGGCGCCGCGCCGGTTGAAGCCGGGACTCCGAGCTTGCGGTACATGTAGAAGAGAACCCGCGGACGGCGGGTTGACGATGTTGAGACGAAGGCTGGCTTGCGTCTGCCTCGCCGGGTCGATGTTCAAGCGCAAGCCAAGCCGCTGATTGAGCGACGTGACCATCTCGATATCGCCGATGAGCAGGTAATGCGAGTCATCGGCCTTCAATTCGGACGCGATGGCTTTGAGTGTCACTTCCGGGCCAACCCCGGCAGGATCGCCCAGGGCGATGGCAATCACCGCGGGTTTGGATTCAGCGCTCATGCGTTTTCAGCATCGATCGCGGTGAGCTTGGTGGCGGCCTCCTCCCACAGTCCCGTGGTTTCGGCGAGTTGTTGCTGGACTTCGATTAGTTCACGATTGATCTGCATGGCGCGCCCCGGCGTGTCGTAGGTCTCCTGCTTCTCCAACTCAGCCGTTAGTTCGGTCTGGCGTTGCTCCAATCCAGCGACCTCTTTTTCCAGCTTGTGAACCAATTGCTGCTGACCTTTACGTTTGGTCGAGCGAGCCTGGCGTTGCTCGGCTTCGAGCCGCTTCTGCTCCTTGCGATCCGGTCCCGGGCGGCCCTCGATTGGTTTTAGACGGTCATATGTTTTTGCACCCGCGGTCAGCGCCTCCCGCGCCGACGCGGCCTTTGTCTTGTCGAGGTAATACTGGTAGTCGCCCGGATAGTGCGTGAGCTGGCCGGCGTTGACGTGGACAACACGATTGGCCAGCGCCCGGATGAAATAGACATCGTGACTGATGAAGATGAGCGTGCCCTCGAACTGGTCGAGCGCATACGCCAGCGCGTCAATGCTCGACATGTCCAGGTGCGTGGTCGGCTCGTCCATGAGCAGGAGGTTCGGCGGATTGAGCAGCAATTTCACCAGCGCCAGCCGGCTCTTCTCGCCACCGCTGAGAACGCTCACCTTCTTGAACACGTCGTCGCCCCGAAACAGAAAACAACCCAGCAACGTGCGGACGAACTGCTCGGTGACGCGCTGCGGCGTGTCGAGCGCTTCCTCGAGCACCGTGCGCTCGGGATTGAGCATGTCCACCCGATACTGCGAGTAGTAACCGGACTTGGCGTTGTGGCCGAGCGCGCGCGTGCCGGCCTGGGGTTCGAGCACGCCGGCCAGAATCTTCAGCAGAGTGGATTTGCCCGCGCCGTTCGGGCCGACTAGCACTATGCGCTGGCCGCGCTCGGCCTCGAAGTCGATGCCGCGATAGACCACGTTTTCGCCGTAGGCGTGATGGATATTCTTGAGCGTGATGACGCGCTGGCCGCTTCGTTGCGGTTGCGGAAAGGAGAAGCTGATATTGCGCTCGTCGCTCGTCGGCGCCTCGATCTTATCCATGCGCTCGATCTGCTTGAGCTTGCTCTGCGCCTGCGTGGCCTTGGTGTTCTTGGCGCGGAAGCGATTCACGAACTCCATGAGGTGCGCGATCTCCCGCTGCTGGTTCTTGTAGGCGGCGAGAAGCTGCTGCTCGGCGGCCTCGCGCTGGACGAGGAATTCGTCGTAGTCGCCGCGATAGCGCATCAGCTTGCCCTGGCGAATTTCCACAATGCTGCCGACCAGGCTGTTGAGGAACTCGCGGTCGTGTGAGATGACCAGAATCGCGCCGGGATAGCTTTGCAGGTAGCCCTGAAACCAGAGCAGCGCTTCAAGGTCCAAGTGGTTGGTCGGCTCGTCGAGCATCAGGAGGTCCGGCTCCAGCGTGAGCAACCGCGCCAGGTGCGCGCGCATCACCCAGCCGCCGCTCATTTCGCGCGCCGGGCGGTCGAAGTCCTTTTCGCGAAAGCTCAGGCCGGCGAGTATCTGCTTCGCCTTCGCCTCCAGCCGGTAACCACCAAGTTCGTTGAAACGATCGTGAACATCGTCGTGGATCTCCTCCGGGTGCATCGCTTCCACCGGATGATCCGCCTCCCAGGCTTTGATGATGCGCCGCAGCTTGACGAACTCCGGCGTGGCCGCCGCGGCCAGTTCGATGACTGTTTCGTCGCCGACGGGCGCGCTTTCCTGTGGCAAATAGCCCAACTTGATGCCGCGTTCCATCGACACCTCGCCAGCGTCCGGTGAAACGTCGCCGAGAATGAGCGAGAGGAGCGTGGTCTTCCCCGCGCCGTTCGGACCCACTAACCCGATGCGGTCCTCGCGGTTCACTTGCAGCGTGGCGTCCTCGAACAGGACGCGCCCAGCGTAGGCTTTGCTCATGCCGGCAACAGTCAACATGCGACGGACAGCTTACCGTGGCTGGAGGCTGGAAAACAAGGTTGCAAGCGGTCTGTTCCCGTCGAAAAACCGGATTGCAACCCGTTGCCGCCTTTCCATACCCCTCCAACGCGGGCGAAGGTGTGAAGGTGCGACCTGACCGTCGCTTGAAGCTTGAAACGAACGTCGGAGTCTTGGAACCTCTGTTGTTGAAATCAAATCAGGAAGCCAACACGATGCAGGGGAGAGTCGAGGGTCGCGCTGGATGCCGCAGTTCCACGAAGGATCGTTCTAAGGTGTCAACAAGAAATTACGAACGATCGAAAGAAACACAATTGTCAAAACGATGAGCAAAAAGATGCACCACAAGATTGATCGCTTGCCGAAAATAGATACAACTGCCACCGCGAGGTAGAGATAAGTAAAAACTACTGCATGTCCTTGGAGAATCCTTGCCGGCTGGCCGGTCAAAGGCCACCCAACGATTCCGAGTGCTGTAAGGATTACTATGTAAATGCTTAAGAACCAGTACCACTCAATGCGGTCAGTCTTTTCAATACTGTAAAGTGTTAGGACTGCGAGGGTAATTGCGACGCTCAAGCACGCTAAAAAGTCCCCGGTTGGCTGCGAAAAACCTGCGAATATCGGCGTAGTTATCATGCAGTGCCATAATCCTTCTCGAGATATTGCTTTCTTAGGGACGATAGTGTTATCGTTCTCAAGTTGTCAACAAAGAGTCAGTTATTAGGAGAACATCACTGATAAAAACGAAGCAAACGAGGAGGAAACCTCCCGGGAATCAAACTCGTTCCCGCACCTCCAAAAAGTTCGGTGCAAACAGTGCTATAATTCTAACAAAAACTCACCGCTTCGCTAGTTCATTTCGAATGAACTCTCGGCCAGCCGGAATTCCACCAGTCCTTAATGTAGAAAAAAGTCGAAGTCTGCGATCTACATTTGCCGAGTAGTTTTCGATTGTGCCCGCTTCCGTTGGATTTTCCTTCGCGAATTGCGAGTAATTTGTCTTTAACAAGCTAACTTGAGCAGAGAACTGATCCACAAAGTGACCGCGATCCTTTGGATCGATCTCAGACCAATTAGCAACCAGAGCCGCACTGAAAAGCCTTGAACCCATACATGCCAATTCTGCACGCTCGATCTCTGGACGAGAAGCAAACTCACTGTTCTGATTTCTGAATGTAGCGAGCAATTCTTCAACAGCTTTTTTTGCAGTAGATCGACTGCAATCGATGATAGTCGAAGATCCACCAGCCCGTTTCCAGTCCTCAGATGTGCGTAACAGAACCTCCGCCGCGAGATTCAACGCTGTATGAGATGATTCCTCAGACTCGTCGCAACGGGCCAGCGCCTCAATTGCTTCTTTTAGTCGTGCCTTCGGGGAATATTCAGGAAATAGAACATAGATAAAGGGAGCCTTTTTCTGCATCGCAGAAACGTACTCCGCCAGAATTCTAGCGTGCACTTGTTTCGCTTTGACAGCTGGACTAACTTCGGTCTTCATTTCACTTGCTAGGAACGAAACAACAATTGAATTCTGCTCTAATTTCGCGTGCTTGGCTACATCTGTGTTGATAAGACAGTAAGAAGCCACAAAACTAAGTACGAGAAAGACGAGCGCTAGTGAAGGATAGCGCCAAGGCCACGCAAAGGCCGAGTACCAACGACTGTTGTTGAGGGTACGTGATTCGTGATGCGTTGGCGAAGTCATTAGTGATAAGTTGAGGTTAGTTTTGACTTCGCATTTGTGTTGTAACTCAGTTCCCTACTCCCCTGCTACGCCCAATTGCTTCCGTGCATTCGCTCTGGTTACCAGATACCCAAACCTAAGCGGACTAAGCGTGACGAGACATTTAGTGTCAGTCAACATGCAAAATACACTCTTAGAAGCATCGTGCCTGCCGTTCAAAAGGATTGGATTCCATTATCACCTCTGACCTTCATCGGCAAGCTGATTCTGGAGTAAAATGGTAAGTAGTCCTCCGCCGTGGGGCTGGCGCCAGACCGACATTCCTCGCATTTTGCATAGGTTCCTTTCGCAAAACGCCTTCCTCCAGGCAAATTTCCGCCCTACGTTCGACAATGTACAATTACTCTGGACCAATAGAATAGGACCCCTGCTTCCAGCAAAGTAGGCGTGCGACATTCCGGCTGAAGGTCATTAACCAATCGACATGTTTCCTTGCACTAGTACGAAGTGCTCGGAATCAACTCGTGACTGGTCCGCGGACAGAACGTGCCTGTCCGTGGGTGCAAAAGAGAAACACTCGCCGTCGAAAAACCGGATTGCAGTCCACCGCCATCTTCTCCATACCATTTCCCATGCTGGCCAAGGTCTGTTCCGCCGCAGTCAACGGCATTGAAGCGTACTCAGTCGAAGTCGAGGTAAACTCCGGCTGGGGCGACTCGATCACCGTCATCGTTGGGCTACCCGACGCGGCCGTGCGGGAATCACGCGACCGGGTGAGCACCGCGCTCACCAATTCCGGCTACAAATTCCCGATGGGCAAGACGACCATCAACCTCGCCCCCGCCGACGTGAAGAAGGAAGGCCCCAGCTTCGACCTGCCCATCGCCGTCGGCATGATCGCCGCCAGCGAACAATTGGAGACGGACCAGTTGGACAACTTCGTCATGGTCGGCGAACTTGCGCTCACGGGCGCGGTGCGTCCAGTGAAGGGCGTGTTACCTATCGCGCTGCGGGCGCGGGCGGAGGGAAAAACCGGCGTGCTCGTGCCCGCGGACAACGCCGCCGAAGCCGCGGTGGTCGATGGACTGAAAGTCTTCCCGATTCAGAACCTCCGCGAGGCGGCCAGCTTCCTGGAAGGCGAAACCAAACTCTCCTCGACCAAGGTCAACCTCCACGAACTGTTCGCCTACGCAGGAGACGACGAGTTGGACTTCGCCGAGGTCAAAGGCCAGGAGTCCGTGAAGCGCGCTCTCGAAATCGCGGCGGCGGGCGGGCACAATGTCCTGCTCGTCGGCCCGCCGGGCACGGGCAAATCGATGCTCGCGAAGCGCCTTTCCACCATCCTCCCGCCACTCACACTCGAAGAAGCGCTGGAGACCACGAAGATTCACAGCATCGTCGGGCTGCTCGCGCCCGGCCAGGCGCTGGTGACGCAGCGCCCCTTCCGCTCGCCGCATCATACTGCGAGCGACGCCGGCTTGCTCGGCGGCAACATCAATCCTACGCCCGGCGAGATTTCGCTGGCGCACAATGGCGTGCTGTTCCTCGACGAACTGCCGGAGTTCAAGCGCAGCGTGCTCGAAACCATGCGCCAGCCGCTGGAGGAAGGGCGTGTCACCATTTCACGCGCCGCCGGCACCATGACTTTCCCCGCGCAGTTCATGCTCGTGGCGGCGATGAACCCGACCCCTGATGGCAAGATGCCGCACGAGTCGAAGTGCAGCCCACGCGAAATCCAGAACTATCTCGGACGCATCTCGGGCCCGCTGCTCGACCGCATCGACCTGCACATCGAAGTGCCGGCGGTGAAGTTCCGCGAGATGACGAGCGAGAAGGCGGGCGAGACTTCGGCCCAGATTCGCGAGCGGGTGATGGCCGCGCGCACGCGCCAGCAGCAGCGCTTCGCCGGCAAAGCGCGCGTGACCTGCAACGCACGGATGGGCACGAAGGAATTAAAGGCGTACTGCGCGCTCAACGACGCCACGCTCGATCTTCTCAAGATGGCGATGACCGACATGAACCTGAGCGCCCGCGCCTACGACCGCATCCTCAAAGTCGCCCGCACCATCGCTGACCTCGCTGGCTCGGAGTCCATCACCTCCGATCATGTGAGCGAGGCCATTCAATACCGCTCGTTGGACCGGCAGATTTGGGGATAGTCGTACATATCGATTGTACCTCCTCGTGCAACGACTGATGGATGATATCTCTCTGTCAACGCTCTTCGGTTACGTGCGTTCGCAAAGCCTATCACCTTCTCTGCTGACTGGTAAGCTTGTCGTGGATTTTGATCAGTTCGAACTTTCCCTAGCTAGCTCCCCTTCTAGGGGAATCACAAATCGCTTCGCGCGCTCGATGGGACGTAACAGAAGTATCTCCGACCATCGCGATGGCACGAGATTTTCGAATGCTGCTTCGATGTTCATTCTCTGGCTAGTTTCCGCCGCTGGCTCCTACAGGGGTTTTGTGAACGTCATCCCGTGCGCATCGGCGACGGCTTTGCAGGTGAGCTTGCCGCACATGACGTTGATGCCGCCGAGGAGCGCGGGCTGGCGTTCGCAGGCTTCCTTCAAGCCCAGGTCGGCGAGCATCTCGATGTACCGATAGGTGACGTTGGTCAGCGCCTGCGTCGCCGTGCGTGAGTAGGCGGCGGGCATGTTGGCGACGCAGTAATGCGTTACGCCTTCCTCGACGAAAACCGGGTCGTGATGCGTGGTGGGACGAGAGCTTTCGATGCAGCCCCCCTGATCGATGGCGATATCGACCACCACACTGCCGGGACGCATCCGGCGGAGCATCCCTCGATTGATGAGCTTGGGCGCCTTCGCTCCGGGCACGAGCACCGCGCCGATGAGGAGGTCCACGCTCGGCAACAATTCCATCAAGTGCGCCTCGTTCGAGTAAAGCGTGTGCGCGGTATGCAGCGTGATGTCGAGGAAACGCATCCGCTCCAGGTCCACTTCGAGGATGGTCACGTCGGCGCCCAGCCCCTGCGCCATGCGGGCGGCGTTGATGCCGGCCACGCCGCCGCCAAGCACGATGACCTTGCCGGGCAGCACGCCCGGCACACCGCCGAGCAACACGCCGCTCCCGCCGAAATGTTTCGCCAGGAAGTAGCCTCCGACCAGCACGCTCATGCGTCCGGCGATCTCGCTCATCGGTTCGAGCAACGGCAGGCGGCGATTGACTTCGATGGTTTCGTAGGCGAGAGCGGTGACGCCGGATTTGAGCAACGCCTCGGTCAGCGGCCGGCTCGCAGCGAGGTGCAGGTAGGTGAACAGAATCTGCCCGGGCCGGAGCAGCGCATACTCGGACGGTTGCGGTTCCTTGACCTTGACGATCAGTTCCGCCTTCCCAAACACGGCTGCGTGGTCCTCGATCACAGTTGCTCCGGCTTTCTCGTACTCGGCGTCGGAATAACCCGCGCCCGCGCCCGCGCCGCGTTCGACGAGCACCTGGTGACCGCGCTGGACGAGTTGATACGCCGCGCTCGGCAGCAAGCCGACGCGGAATTCCTGCGCTTTGATTTCTTTGGGAGCGCCGATGACCATGAGACGCCTGTCAGACCAGTCGGACTTTCTCAGACAGCGCTTCGGGAGGCGTTCCGCTCGCGAGGGCTTCCAGGCTTACAGCTCCCGCCGTGTCGCGCTCGGCCTCATAAATGGAGTCAAACTTGTCGCGCACCTGCTGCCGCGCGCCATCGTCGCGGGTTTCAAGTTCCATTCCCTGGCCCAGCCGCAGCGCCATGAGGACGTCGTACGCGGTGATTTGATCCAGCGGGCGAGCGGGCGTGTAGGCAATCTCGGGGTCCGCCACTTCGACCAGCAACTTTGCATTGAGCAGCGGCTGCACGAGTTGGCTGATCAGACGTGAAGGCACGGCGAGGGCCGCTGCGATCGTGTTCACGCTGGGAGGCTTGTCGCCGCGTTGAAAGTGTTGCGCCACGAGCGTCATCATTCGCAAAGCGACAAACTCGCGCCCGCGCTGGTTGACGCCCTCGGCCTGCTTTTCCTGAAGGTAGGACTGGCGGTTCTGGAAGGCATAGGCGACCTGCGCTCCGAAAAGCAGGATGAGCCAGGAAAAATACAGGCCGATGAGAAAGAGCGGAATGATGCTCAGGCCGCCATAAATCTGGCTGTAACCGAGCGCCTTGGAGGCATAGACGAAGCTGATCTTGTTGTTCAGCAGCCAGAGCGTGCCGCCGACAATGCCACCGATGAGGGCAGCCCGCGGTAGGACGCGCGTGTTGGGCATGAGTTGATAGAGCAACGCGAAGGCGAGGCTCAACACGATGAACGGAAGCAGACCAAAGACGAATCCGCCCAGGACCAATTCGCGTTTGGGGATCAGTTCAGCCGGATAGGCGTCTTCGATTAGAAGGCGGTTGAAACGAACCCGCTCATGGCCCGCCAGTTTTCGGCCGGCCAGAGCCTCGGTTTTCTTGCGAAGCGTCACGTCGGCAAACCGCCCCGGCTCGTAGATGGATTCGTCGTCCGCAATCTTGTTCAGGCTGTGGACCAAATCGGCGGTGACTTTCTTCCGGTCGCCGCTCTTGCGGACAGAGTCATGGAGCGACTGTTTCAAGTCGTCATCAAAACGTGTCATGAGGTAGGCAGACACCAGGTTCGACTCACCCGTGAGCTTCGCCGCCAGACCTGGAAAATCCTTGACCCGTTTGTCATTGAATGAGGTCAGTCCCAGGATGCGCTTGGTGGTGTTGAATTGCGGTCCGGTGACCAACCCGATGACCAGGGCGAGGATGAGCGGTCCTCCGGCGATGGCGGCAAAATATTGGGTGATACTCTCCACCCAGCCACGTCCGCGCGTCACTCCCCAGATATCGTTGAAGGTCGCCTCAATCGTGCGCAACAAAGCGATGGCCACGAACACCAGGGCGATGGTGCCGGTGATACCGATGGTGCCGCTCTGAATGTTGTCGATAAACTTGTTGATCCTCTCCACCACTTCATCCATCTGGTTGGGCACGACGGTTGCCAATTGGCTGTCTCCCGCAAGCTGATTGGTCGAGGGGGGGCTGTTGGTCTGGAGTTGAAGGCTGACCCGATTGGTGGCAACCGGGCTGCGGGCATGGTCGGCGGCGTTGGTCCTGACCTGCAGGTTGAGCATCGGTGCGACATTGCGGACGAATCCGTTCACCACCTCGTCGATGGGTTTCCGGCCCTGCTTTTGCAGGAAGCCCGTCATAATGCTGGCGCAAACCGCCAGCATGGGAATGAGCGCGAGCAGCGTCGTGTAAGCCAGCGCGGAAGCGCGGATGGGACAGCGGTTGCGAAGGAAACTTTTCCCCACCAGCAGCCAGAAGTGCGCGAAGCGGTGCGAGCGGGACCGTCGCGAATCGTCCTCATGCCCGATGCCCTTCTCGTGAAAGAACGCCAGGGCCTGTTCCCGGAGCCGCTTCAGTTTGGACAGCCTGTCATTGGCCACGGCAAGAGTGTAGGCGGCGACACTCAAAGTTCAACGGTCAATCCGTCCGTAAACCTCCCGCCTCGCGAATTGTCGGCACCGTCACAAGGGTCACGCCCGCCGCCGGCTGCTCCACGGCTCGCACCATCGCCGCGACCATCTGCCGCAACGTCACGAGCCCGAGGCGTAACGCGCCGTCGCGCGCCGCGGGGATCCGTTCGCAGAGTTTGTAGAACGGAACGAGCGCATAGGGCCACCAATGTCCTGGGCCGAGAATGTACCAAGGACGCAGCACGGTGGCGTTCATGCCCGTCGCGCGCAAGGCCGCCTCGGCTTCCGCGCGCACGGCTTGATAGGCCTTCATCATCGGCGCCGGTTGCGCCACGCTCAGGTAGATGAAGTGCTGCACATCCGCCTGCTTCGCCGCCGCGATGCTGGCGAGCGCGGACACCAGATCAATTTCGCGGAACTGCTGTGCCTTTGCCGGGCTTGGGTGCGGCACGCCGACAAGTTGGATGAAGGTATCCGAAGGCGCGACGTGTTGAGCGAACGAGTCCTTCTTCAAGGCGTCACCCGTCACAGCGGCGCACCCGGCCGGAAGTTTTTGTTCCGATCCTGGACGCACCAGCGCGCGGACAATATGCCCGCGACTGACAAGTCGCTGGATGAGTGGGCGACCCAGATAACCTGTGCCGCCGGTGATAAAGATGTTTCGCCGAGTCATCAGAGCGTGGACAGTCCGGTCCGCGAATAGATACGACTGTCTCGGTCTGCCGAATGCACTGCTACTGCTGTTATGGCTTCTGTTGCGGGAGAAATACCACCTTGACCGCGCCTTGCCTCGCTGGATTGAAGCTTTCATTCAAGTTGCCGGTCGGCGCGGTGGCGGCCGTCAGGCTGGCCGTTGGTGGCACGGCTGCGGCCTTCGGGTCGAGCGCGGAGCGAATCGCCCCTTCCACCAACTGCGTGCAATGAACTTTCGTGGGCGGCAGCGGGCCGAGGTCCTTCGCGAATTCCTCGCCGCGCATTTTCAGCGCCTCTTCCGGAGTCTTGCCGCGGATGAGTTCCATCGCGAGGCTGGCGGCCGCGATGGCCGTCTCACAGCCAAAGCTCTGAAAACTCGCCTTGTCGATCACTTTGCGCCCGTTCTCTTCCTTGAATTTCACCCACACGCGCAGCATGTCGCCGCAATCCGCGTTGCCCACCGTCCCCAAGGCGTCGGCCCCCGCCATCTCTCCCATGTTTTGCGGGTTCTTCAGCGCGTCGTCGATACGCTCTTGCAAGTCGTCGGTCATCACCCATTTGTAGCAGCCACAGTGAGCAGTCTCAAACTCAATTCAAGCAAACGGATTATCTGAGGCAGACTGCGCCCGCGCCATCAATCGCCTGGCAAACCATCGGTTCCAGCTTGCGTTTAGTGCGATCCTCATAGCACGTGGCCATCGCCCGACGGAACGACTCTACTTGATCGCGTCGGACCAGGTTGATCGTCGCGCCACCGAAGCCCCCGCCGGTCAGCCGCGCACCCAGGCAGCCCGGGTGCGCGCGGGCCAGTCCGACAAGCAGATCCAATTCGGTGCAACTGTTGCGGAAGAAGTCGCGCGAGCTTTCGTGGCTCTGGAACATGAACTGCCCGAACTGTTCAAAGTCACCATCGCGCAATGCTCGCGCGCCATGGACGACGCGCTGGATTTCGCCCACGACATGGTAGGCGCACTGATGCTCGCGCTCGCTGAGTTTCTTTTTGTTCGCGGCCAGGAAGGGCGCGTCCACCGAGCGGAGCGATTTCGCGCCGAGCGAGCGCGCCGCTGCTTCACAGTGCCGGCGAAGTTCGTTGTATTCGCCGCCCACGAGCGAATGGTTCACGCCGGAATGGCAGACCATGACAGCAATCTCGCCGATCATCGGAACGTGCTCGACCACGAGCGACTGGCAGTCGATTTCAACGGCGTGAAACGCCTTTCCGAAGAGGGAAGAGATTTGATCGAGCAGGCCGCAGTTCACCCCCACGAAGCCGCTTTCGGCGGAGAGGCAGGTCTTTGCGATCTCCAGTTTCTCCGCGTTGGCAAGCGGCGGCAGGGAGCCGTTGCGGGACCGTTTCGGCGGAACCGAGGCGCCGCCGGTTGTGAGCGCGTAAGGATGCAACTCGCGCACCGCGAGCGCGGTGGCCACTTCGAGCGCCGCCGAACTGCTCAGGCCGGCGCCAGGGGGAATAGTGCCGTGAATGGCCGCGTTGAAACCACTGCAGCGCGCGTTGCGCTTCCGTAGTTCGACAAGCACGCCCTTGACGTAGTCCGCCCACGGGGCGTCCGGGTTCTTTTTCACCTCCAGGACGGAGAAAATCTCCGGCGCGGGAAAAGCGGACGATACCATTTCCACCCGGCCATCTGTGCGCGACGAAACGGACATGAACACATGCCGATCCACTGCCAGCGCCAGGACCAGCCCCTGGTTGTAATCCGTGTGATTGCCAAGCAACTCAACCCGGCCCGGCGCCTGCACGGTGTACGTCGGGGGGTGACCGAAGTGTTTGCGGAAGAGTTGTTGGACTTCGAGCATGGGCAAGATATGGCGCGTGGAGCGTGACGACCGGGCGCCCGACAACTTCCACGCACCACGTTCTACGAATCAACCGGCCAACCGATCAAACTTCTCCGCCAGCGCAAAATCCTTTCGCGTCAGCCCGCCCTGGTCATGAGTGGTGAGGGCAAGCGTCACTTTGTTCCAGCGGACGTCGATGTCGGGATGGTGCCAGGCCTTCTCGGCGAGGCGGGCCACGGCGTTGACAAACCGGATGGCCGCCGGGAAATCCTTAAACTTGTAGGTGCGCGCAATGATCTGTGCCTTCCTTCGCCACTGGGGGAGGGCGGGCAGCGCGTCCTTGATTTGCTTCGCGGTTAATTTTGGCATGGCGGAATTGTTGGCGCAGGGGGAGTGCAAGGTCACGGCAAAAGAAGCTGTCCTGCGCACTCACGGGGTGGGCAAAAAGCATTGCCTCAGTCCGCGCCGCACGCCATCATTTGCAATCAGCTCTCGTCCGAGACTTGCTTGGAGTCGCAACGGAAGCAGGGTCGGGCGGGACACCAGACATGACGACGCCGATTGAAGTCCAACATCGCTTGAGCGTGTCACCTGCCAACGGCACAGCCCGCCACACGGACAAGGCAGCTTGATGAGGAGCTTTTGGAAAAATCCATTCCGAGTGACCGGCCGCCTGTTCTGGCTGGCGGGCGAGATTGTCCTGGCGTTGCTGGACTTCGTCATCAACGTCATCTTTGCGCCGAAAGTGCCGCTGCGTCGCGCGAGATCGCTCTGGCTGCAACAAACCTGCCGGCGCGCGCTGCGCATCATGAAGGTCAAGGTCAGGACGCGAGGCCCCATTCCGCTCAAGGGGCTGCTCGTTTCCAACCACCTCGGCTATCTCGACATTCTTGTGCTCAGCGCCATGGCCCCGGCTGTCTTCATCGCAAAAAGCGAAGTCAAACGCTGGCCCATCTTCGGCTGGTTTGCCATTCTTGGCGGCACACTCTTTGTCCGCCGCGGGAAACGCTCCGACGTGGCCCGGCTAAACCGCGAAGTCGCGCAAGCGCTCGACGCCGGCGCGCTCGTGGTGCTGTTCCCCGAAGGCACCAGTTCCGATGGCCGCGACGTGCTGCCTTTCAAGTCCTCCTTGCTGGAACCCGTTACGCGCTTGAACCATCCGCTCTCCGTGGCTTGCATTCGCTATTCGCTGCCCGACGGGGACGTTGGCGAGGACGTTTGCTACTGGGGCGACATGACGCTCGCACCGCATCTGGTAAACTTGTTTTCCAAATCGCGGATCAGCGCGACCGTGTCGTTTGTCCGGTTGGAGCGAGGCCCGAACAGCAGGAAGGAACTCGCCCGGAGCCTGCACTCGCAAGTGATGCGGCTGAAGGAGTCTTCCGCCCCGGTCAGCGTCGAATGAAGGTCGTCGTCACTGCCGGTCCAAGTTACGAACCCATCGACGCCGTCCGCCGCCTGACCAATTTTTCCACGGGCGAACTCGGCGTGCGGCTGGCCAATCAACTCGCCAAAGCCGGCTTCGAGGTGTTTTGTTTGCGCGGCATAGCCGCCACCTACGCGGGCGCGCTTGAGAACTGCTGCCATTTGCCCTTTTCGACGAACGACGATCTGCTTGCTCAACTCACAAGCCTCAGCGGCGCGCATGAGATCGCCGCCCTGTTTCACGCCGCTGCCCTGTGCGACTTCAAGATGAAGCGGGTCGAGGACGCGGACGGACGGGCCCTCGATTCGCCCAAGATCGACAGCACGGGCGGCGCGCTCACGCTTCATCTCGAACCCGCGCCCAAGGTGATTGGTCAATTGCGCGCGCTCTTTCCACGCGCGACCCTCGTGGGTTGGAAATACGAATTGAACGGCACCCGACAGGATGCCCTGGTCCGGGCCTGGCGACAGATAGAATCAAACCGCACTGATGCTTGTGTGCTCAACGGCCAGGCCTGGGGCAGCGGCTTCGCGTTTTGCAGTCCGCCCAAACGAGTGAATGATCTGCGCGACAAGGCGGAGCTTGCCTGTTTCCTGGCCGACTGGCTGAAGGAGAGGGTGCGATGAATGCGTAAACACGACGGACGTCGAGTGCAGCCCTAATCAATCACCCTCGCGCCGCAGCCGCCTTGCCTTTCCTCCCACACTGGCCAATACTCCCACTCGTGAACGCGAGCGTCACCCAGCTCACTGACCAATTGATCGTCTCTTACGCCAAGACCGGGGGCATCAATCATCTCGATGGCAAGAATCTTCCCTCCAAGACCGCCATTGCCGCCATCACCGTCGATTTGCTTCGGTTGCTCTTTCCCGGTTTCTTCGACGAGCGGACGATCCATTCCTCCGAACTCAAGGTCGAGATGGTGTCGCTGATGGATTCGGTGCTGGAACGTCTGGAAGACGAAATCTACAAGAGCCTCGAATACGCCACGCCGGATGGCCTTACGAAAAAAGACCTCCGTCCCCTCGCGCACGAAACGACCCTTGGCCTGCTCGGCAGCCTTCCGCGTGTCCGCGAACTGCTGAAGACGGACGTGGACGCTGCCTACAACGGCGACCCTGCGGCCTTAAGCCAGGAAGAAATCATCGTCGCGTATCCATTCGTCGAAACGATCGCCGTCCAGCGCGTGGCTCACGAGCTTTACAAGAAGCAAGTCGCGCTCATCCCGCGCATCATGACGGAGTGGGCACACGCGCGCACCGGCATGGAGATTCATCCTGGGGCGCAAATCGACTCGCACTTTTTCGTGGACCATTGCACCGGCACTGTGATTGGGGAGACGTGCGTCATTGGCCGTCACGTGAAGGTCTATCACGGCGTGACGCTCGGCGCGAAATCAACCAGCGATGTCGAAAATCTGCGCGGCAAGAAGCGCCATCCCACCATCGAAAACCACGTGACCATTTATCCCGGCGCCACGATCCTGGGCGGCGAGACCGTCATTGGCGAAGGCAGCACCATCGGCGGCAACGTTTTTCTGACCACCAGCGTCCCACCGCACTCGCTGGTCGTCTTTGAAGGCGTGACCATGAAGGTGATGAACAAACGGGGGCGCGAGCCGGTGTCTGTGGATTATCAGATTTGATTGTCACGCTGCGCGCCGTTGTGTTTTATCCGCGCCGATGACGAACGACGAAGCCCTCCAACTCTTCCGCCAGACCGGCGCGCTGCTCGAAGGCCATTTCATTCTCCGCAGCGGCCTCCACAGCCGGCAGTTTTTCCAATGCGCCCTTGCGCTTCAGCAGATGCCCATTGTGGAGCGGTTCGGCGGGGCGCTGGCCGCCAGGGTGCGTTCGCTCGGCGCAGCCACGGTCGTTTCGCCCGCGATGGGCGGGCTGGTCATCGGACAGGAGGTCGCGCGCCAACTCGGCGTGCGTTTCATCTTTGTTGAGAAAGAGGAAGGCAGGCTGGTCCTGCGCCGCGGATTCAAGATCGTAGCCGGCGAGAAATGTCTGATCGTCGAGGATGTCGTCACCAAAGGCGGACGAGTACAGGAAACCATCGAGATCGTACGCGCCATCGGGGGCGAAGTTGCCGGCGTGGCCATGCTAGTGGATCGTTCCGACGGCACGATGAAGCTCGGCGTTCCCACGTTCAGCCTCATCAAACTCCACGTCGAAGCCTTCGCGCCCGACAGGCTCCCGCCCGACCTGGCAAAAACACCCGCGGTCAAGCCCGGGAGCAAATAGGCCTGGCGCAACAAGGGTCCTCCAGGGGCGCCGGCGATTTGCTTGAAAGATTCCCGCGCCTGACGGCTTACTAGGCTCGAATGACCGATCTATTGCCGGAGCCGGGCACCGACTCGTTCCTGCCGACGCGGCAGAGTCTTCTCTCGCGTTTGCGCGACTGCCAGGACCAGGCCGGTTGGCGCGAGTTCTTCGACGCCTACTGGCGGCTCATCTACAACGTCGCCCGCAAGTCCGGCCTGGCCGACGCCGAAGCGCAGGACGTGGTGCAGAACACGTTCATCTATCTCACGCGCAAGATGCCGAACTTCCGTTACGATTCGGCGCGCGGCTCGTTCAAGTCGTGGCTGCGCGTTGTCACCCGCTCGCGCATCAACGTGTATTGTCGGCGGGAAAAGGTGCCGTTCGTTCGGGAACCTCTGCCGTCTGCCAGCGCGGATGAGACCGATCTCGTCGGACAAATCGCCGACCCGGCGGGTGACGCGCTCGACGAAGTCTGGCAGCGTGAGTGGGAAGAGAATCTTGCGAAGGCCGCTCTGCGCCGGGTGAGGTCGAAGGTCAGCTCGCAGCAATTACTTATCTTCCGGCTCGCTACGGCGGGGGATTTATCGTTGAATCAAGTCGCCAAAAAACTTCACGTCAACCTGGCGCAGGTTTATCTGGCACGGCATCGCGTGGGCAAGCTGCTCAAGGCCGAGGTGCAGCGGCTGCGACAGGAGACGGAGTGAAATGCGTTGAAGGGTTGAAACGTTAAAATGGTTAAGGCGTTGAATCGTGACTTCTGTCCAGGCTTCGCTTTGAGGCCGTTTCAACGCTTTAACGCTTCAACGCTTCAACCTCGCTCGCCATGAGCGCGCCTCCATCCATCCCCGACCATACGCTGCGCCGGCCCATTGGCCGCGGCGCGTATGGCGAAGTCTGGCTCGCGCGCAACGTCATGGGCGCGCCCCGAGCCGTGAAAGTTGTCTGGCGGCGGCAGTTCGAGAGTGACCGTCCGTACGAGCGGGAGTTCGCCGGCATTCAACGCTACGAGCCGGTGTCGCGCAGTGCCGACGGGCTGGTGCACGTGCTGCACGTCGGGCGCAACGACGCGGAGGGTTATTTCTACTACGTGATGGAGTTGGCCGATGCCGCAGATCCATTGTTGGACACGCCGCCCGTGGCTGGAGCATCGCCGGCCTCTGCGGAGGTCACACCGCTGGGCGCATACGCGCCGCGAACATTGCGCTCCGACTTGAAGCGCATGGGCCGACTCCCCACCGCCGATTGTGTTCGCCTGGCGCTCGATGTTGTCAGCGGCCTCGCGCAACTCCACCGGCAAGGCCTGGTGCATCGCGATGTGAAGCCAGGTAACATCATTTACGTTCATGGCCGCGCGAAGCTTGCAGACATTGGATTGGTTTCCGCGCGTGGCGAAGGGCGCACGTTCGTTGGCACTGAAGGCTACATTCCACCCGAGGGTCCCGGCTCACCGATCGCCGATCTCTACGCGCTGGGCATCGCGCTTTATGAGGCGAGCACGGGTCTTTCACCGGAGCGCCTTCCCGACGTGCCAGCGGAGTGGCTGGCCGATCACGCGGGTGATGACGCGCTGGAACTGCACGAAGTCGTCCTCAAAGCCTGCGAAGGCGACCGCGCGCGCCGTTACCAAAGTGCTGAAGCGATGCAAGCCGACCTCGCGTTGCTGCAAAGCGGGCAGAGCGTGCGCCGGGTGCGGGCGTTGGAACGCCGGGCGGCGCGGGCCAGGCGGTTCGGCTGGGCGGCAGCCATCATCGTCGCGCTCGCCGTAGCGGCCGCGCTGGTGGCGAACTGGCGAGCGCGCGTCGAGTCCGCCAATCGCGAGAAGGAACGCCAGTTGCGCGACCGCGCCGAAACCGCCGAACAAGAGGCTCGCCAACAGCTCAACGCCGCGTTGCTGGAACAGGCGCGCGCGCTGGTCGTTAGCCGTGAGATAGGCCATCGCACGCGGGCCTTGGACGCCGTGCGCCGCGTCGTCGGAACGACCAATGCCGCCGAACTGCGCGGCGTGGTCTTCGCCGCGCTCAGCCAGCCCGATTTGCGTTTCCTCCGCAAAGTGACCCTGGCGCACTCCACCGCACACATGGCGCCGGACCCTCAATTGGAACGTGTCGCGGCTTGCACGGGCGACCCTTCAGTGCCGCTTTACTCGCTGACGGATGGGCGGCTCCTCGCGACTCTTCACAGCCACACCAATCTGCCGGCCTTCATCGCGCGCTGGAGCCGGGACGGGCGCTATCTCGGCATCAAGCGAAACGCCGACGCTGGCGGACGGCAGGGTGATTTGGACGTATGGGAGCTGGGACGGACCCAGCGCGTGGTGTTGGCGGGCGCGCCAATAGCCTACGAGTCCTTCAGCTTTCATTCGAGCGAACCGCTCGTCATGGCAGGCCGCGTCGGTGGCGGCGTCACCCTCTGGAACCTGGAAACCGGTGAAGTCGTGCGGAGATTCCGCTTGCCTGGCACCGCTCATGCGCTCGCCTTCTCTCCAAACAACGCGCAGTTCGCCACTTCCTACAAATGGGGAACGAACTGGGTGGTCGCCTGCCACGACTTCCCTACGACGGAACCGCTGATGACTCTCGAAACACCCGAACCGGTCGAGGAGATCGCGTGGCATCCCTCGGGCCGTTGGATTGGCGTGATGGGCGGGTCAAGAAGCACTGAATGGAACCGCGACGTGCGGTTGGTTGAAGCTGACACCGGCGCCACCACGGTTCTGGGCCGGCACAAACTCAAGACGGCACATATCGAGTTCGCGGGCGCGGGCCATTACCTGGTCAGCAGCGGTTGGGACCGCGAAATCGTTTGGTGGGACCTGCGGACGCGGGAGCGGGCGTTCACATTTACCGATGTTGGCCATCACGGATGGAGCGTGGATGGCCAGCGTTGTGTCGTCAGGCTTCCGGACGGTGCCCTGGCTTTCTACCAATTCGAGCAGCCGGACTACCGGGAGCTGGAAGCCGGCGGAGCGGACGGCCTGGGCTCGGGCGCGTTCTCACCGGATGGCCGGTGGCTGGCCGCGCAGGACGTTCGGCACATGCTCGTTTGGGACCTGCACCGCGAAGGCCCTCCGGCCCGAATGAAGAAATCGGACAATGTAACGCTGTTGTTCTCGCCCGACAGCACCGAGCTGTTCGCCGTCCGCAGGAATTATCTGGGCGGCTGGCGTCTGGCGCCCGGCGCGGCTGCGGTTTCGCCGCCGCAATTGGAAGCATTGCCCGTGCGCGTGCCAAACGGACTTCGGTACGCCGCGCTTGCGGCGAACGACCTGGTGATGACGACGGCTGAAGGTGTCCACATCGTCGCCCTCACCAACTTGCACTCCGGCGACGGACGCCGCGTGCGCCTGCCGGAAGGCGTGGGTTTCGTTTCACCCGATGGTCGATGGCTTGGCATGGTCTATCCCTTTTCCCCGCGCGTCCGCGTGTATCGGTTTCCCGAAATCAAGGAGGCGGCGGTGTTGGTGACCAGCAACAACGTCGCCGAGGTAAGTTTTTCTCCGGACGGTGAAGAGCTGGCCATCGTCAACCGCGGAGGCATCGAATGGTGGGACACCACCACCTGGCATCTCAAGCGTCGGCAAGTGGGAACCCCCGTGTCGGGCGCCAGGGTGCGCTACACCCCGGATGGCAGCGGACTCTGGCTGGTCACGCAATGGAGAAACACGGGGCTGCACGATCGGCGCACCCTCGAACCGTTGCTGCCGCTCCCGCCGGACGTCGTGCCCATCGCGCTGAGCGCGGATGGCCGCCAGCTCGCGGTCAGCGCCGAGATGCGGCGCGTGCAGTTATGGGACTTGCCCGCGCTACGCGCGCGATTGCGCGAGATGGCCCTGGACTGGTAAGGAGGATCTTGAAGTCGCCAGGACAAAGCGCCAGCGGGCTGGCGCAGTCCAAAACGTTGGCGCGTGTCTGAGAGCGTCGATGCATGGCAAAGCTTTGGACTGCGGCAGTCCTCTGGCGCTTTTTTGGGGACCAATTCTCCTGAAAGAATTCTCCACTCGCAGGCTTACCACAGGAGATGAAAATAAAATTTCTTCTCCTGCTCGGCCTGGTGATGGTGGCCCACGCTCACGGCGCTACGCGCCTCTGGCGAGGCGCCAATCCCGTTAACAATCTGTGGAGCAACCCGGACAACTGGTCGCCACGGGGCGTCCCTCAGAACGGCGAGGAGTTGGTGTTCGACCAGCTTTGTGCTTGCACCATCACGATGCAGAATGATTTGCCAAACCTCCGTGTAAACGAATTGGACTTCAACGACGGCGATTACGTTTTGAACGGGAACGCGCTGACGATCTCGAATTACCTGTACGTCGGCACCTGCAATGGCAGCGATGCGCCGGAACTCACCGTCACCATCAACGCCGACCTGGTGCTGGGAGGCGATGTCCGCGTCATCACCTGTTACGGAGACTCCGTGTTCGACGACAATAACACGCTGAACCTTCGCGGTGGGATCCACCTGAACGGCTTTGACCTGCATCTGCAAACCGAGTCCACCGGCGGATTGACGGCGGTGATCAATGTCATGGGTGTCATCTCTGGTACCGGCAACGTCAGTTCCTCCGTGCATCAGGATTGCAAGGTCGAGATCGGCGGGCCCAACGGCAACACCTTCATCGGCACGTTCAGGGCGGGCAGTTTCGTTCACGGCTATGGAGGGCCGACTGTGTTCAGCAAACAGTCTGGCGCAGCGGTGAACACCCGGCTGGAAATCGTCAACGGTCTTGCCCGACTGGATCGGCCCAATCAAATCGGCGATGGCGCCACGGTGTTCCTCGACGACAGCGGATTGAACTTTCAGGGACACGACGAAACGTTTCAGAACCTTGAAATGGTCGCCGGCAATGGCTGGAGCGATGATCCCACCACGCTGGATACAGGCTGCGGCTTCTTCACGCTGCTGGGAAATATCACGTCACGCTCCACTCCAGAGGGGATGCCCATTATCAAAGGACGACTCTTCCTGACCGGCAGTCACACCTTCGACGTCTCTGGCACTGAGTTTTACGGACTCGATCTTCAGGCCGCCGTCTCCGGCGCCAATGATATCACAAAGACGGGGACCGCGGGGCTGATTCTCTCCGGAAACAACACGTTCACCGGTTACCTGTTCGTGGATAGCGGCAGCGTCGAGCCGCGCCATGCGAACGCGCTCGGTAGCGTCACACGCGGGGTGCAGTTGCGTGGTGGTACGCTGCGTTTGATTAACCGCACGATCAGCGGCGAATCGCTATGGGCCACAACCCGAGATGGCTCAGCGCTGTTTAGTCTCGGCACCGCGACATGGGCTGGGGAAATTCATCTGGACCGCGAGTTGCAAATTTACGGCGAGAGTTTGACGCACACGCATGCCATCACCGGCCCCGGCGGAATCTCGCTATTCGGCGGTACGATTACGTTGGCGAGCACGGAACAAAACACTTTCACCGGCGCTCTGGCTGTGCGTTGTGAACTGCTGCGCCTCAACAAACCCTCGAATGTCCGCGCGTTCTCCGGGCCGCTTGTTGTCGGAGGCAGCGCCTCGCCATTACATGAAGTGAGATGGCTGAACAATTTCCAGTTTCCCCCCGGCGCAAATGTCACAGTCAATGCCAACGGCCTGCTCGCGCTCAACAATTTCACGGACATCCTCGCCAACCTCACCTTCAACGGCGGGCGCGTGAACCTCGCCAGCGACAGTGCGCTTCAGGTTACCGGCAGCGTCACGTCGAATCCGGCCGCCACCACCGCCGCCATCGACGGCGCGACGGGCCTCGGCTCGTTCTTCCTCTCCGGCACCCGCACCTTCAACGTCGGCAATGGAGCGCCTACGATCGATCTGCAGATCGATGCCCGCGTCGCCGGCAGCGGCCTAATCAAAAACGGTGAGGGCATGTTGGCGCTGCGCGGGCCAAACCAGTTCGCGGGGGCGGTCACCATTAACAACGGCATCCTGCTCGCGGACTCCGACAATGCGCTCGGCACTTCCGGTAACGGCACCACCGTCGCCAGCGGTGCGACGCTTTGGTTGGGCGCTAACGCCAGCGCCGTGCCCGAACCCGTCACGCTCAACGGCGCGGGCTTCGGCGGAACGCGAGGCGCGCTCACGGCCTCGGCGCTCGTCACGCTCAACAGCAACGTCACGCTTACCGGCCCCACGACCATCCGGGTCGATGCGGGCAGCAGCCTGAACATCGTCGGCGCAATCAGCGGCACCGGTCCCTTGACCAAGTCCGGCGATGGCATCCTGACCACGAGCGGCGCGGGGAATTCCTATTCGGGGGACACGCTCGTGACCGACGGCACGTTCAATCTGAACAAAGCGTTCGCGGCTACCGCGGTCCCTGGAAACCTCGAAATCGGCGACGCGATGGTTCGCAACTTCAACAGCTACCAGGTGATTGGCAACATCATCGTCGGCGCCGGCGGCCTGCTCGATGTCAACGGCCACACCGAGAACGTGGACATCCTCACGCTCAACGGCGGCGGCGACGTGCAAACCGGCGCGGGCACGCTGATTCTGAAAACCGGCGGCGCGCTCAACGTGGAGCCAGTTCCCAACCCGCAATTCCTCAGCCCCGACACCGCGCGCATCTCCGGAAACATCGACGTGCTCCCCGGCAACCTGCCCATTAACGTCGCTCCCGGCTTCGGCTTTGGCTGGACCGGCCCCGAGTTGGACATCCCGGCGAGGATTCTCTCCTCCAGCGGCATCGCCAACCTGCACAAGCACGGTTCCGGCGAAATGCGTCTCAGTGGAGCGAACACCTTCACTGGCGTGCTTTACGTCAACGACGGCAAGGTCGTCGCCGCACACAACTCCGCGCTCGGCACTGCGCAAGGTTCAACAAGTGTTCAGACCAACGGGACTCTGGTTCTCGATGGCGGCATCTCCACGGGCGAATTCCTCATCCTCAACACCGATGCGCCCGTAGCGCTGAGTTCACTGAACGGCTCCAACACCGTTACAACCAACATCAATCTTCTGCGGCCGGCCACCGGCATCGACGTGCAGCCGGCGGCCGGAGTCCTGCAAGTGCGCGGTCGTGTGGGCAGCATCGGCGGGCTGACGAAGCTCGGCCCCGGCACGCTACAATTCTTCGGCTCCATCGCCAACGATTACGCCGGCCTCACCGTGGTCAGCAACGGTGTCATCGAAGCCAGCCGCGGCAATCTTCTCGGTCAGACTTTCATCGCCATTCCCGGCGACATCGTCGCGGGCCACGATGCGACGGCGACCACCACCGCCACCTTGCGCCTGCTCCAGGGCGGGCAGGTGAAGCCCACCACAGACCTGACGCTGGCGCGCAGCGCACTGCTGGAACTGGTGCCGCGCGTACCCCTACCCAACACCTCCGCCCGACTGCGCCGAGTGACCGGCCACGGCAGAATCCAACTCGGTGCCGGCACGTCGGTCACCATCAGCAACGACGTCTCGTTCACGTTCGATGGCTCCATCTCGGGGGCAGGCGCGCTCAACAAATACCGAACCGGCTCATCCATGCATTTCACCGGCGACAGCACCTTCACGGGGCCCACGACAATCTTCGAGGGCTTCTATCGCATGGACGGCAGCGCTCCCAACTCGCCCGTCACCGTCAAGGCCGACGGTAGTTTGCGCGGCGACGGTCGGGTGGGCGATGTCGCCGTCGAAGCCAGCGGCACAGTGAACCCAAGGTCCGCGTTGCCCGACAGACGCGGCGGCGATTTGCGGATGAGTTCTGCGAACTTTCTCGGCGGCGGGATTCTGGCTCTGGCGTTTTACGGTCCGCACCCGACCGGCGGCAATGACAGCCTTCGCGTTGACGGGCCAGTCAGCCTCGACAACACCCGGCTTAGTTCCGGTTTTCAATACGCCCCGCGCGAAGGCGACGTGCTGACGCTTATCCGCAAGACAACTGCCGGCCCCATCAGCGGCACGTTCGGGGGCTATCCCGCGGGCGCGCAACGGTTGCTCGGCGAAATTCCCGTGGTGGCTAGTTACACCGGCGGTGATGGCAACGACGTGACGTTCACGGTGACAAACCTGTCCTTGCGCGCCGCCGGCCACCGAATCGAATCCGGCAACGGAAACGGCATCATCGACCGCGACGAGTGCAACCTGATTTGGTTGAGTCTGCAAAGCCGCCGCAACACGCCGCTCGTAATCACTCACGCGGAACTGCACACCGTCTCCAGCGAAACAGCGGTGACGATTGCTCAGGCCAATTATCCGACGGTGCCGCCGTTGGGCACGGTCGCGAACCTGACACCATTCCAACTGCGCAGCACGGCACAGCTTCCATGCCTCGGCGCAGGCGTCGCGCTGGAACTGCACGTCACAGTCGCGGGCGAGGGAACCTTCGCCATCCCATTCTTATTGCCCAGCGGCACGAACTGCAACTCGACCGGCGGCGGCGGTTGCGAAAGCTGCACCATCGTGTCCGGCCAGTTCACAACCAACACCCCGACAAGCAACGAACGGCTCTTCTTCATCGGCGCGCCGTCCGATTGCCGGCCCGACAAACCCTGCCCCGGCACCGACCCGACCCTCGACCTTTCGCCCGCGCGCTACCTCACGCACAGCTTCACCAACTCAACGACCAACGACCGGTGCGTCACCGTGCAGTTGCGTTTCGATTGCACAAACGCCCCCGTCAACGCGCTTGGCGTGGCGGCATACCTCGGCGCTTTCGATCCCACCGCTCTTTGCGCGAATTACCTCGGCGACATTGGCTTCGTCGGCCCTTCCGCGTATCCGCCCTTCTCCTTCCGCGTCCCAGCCGGGTCGAACTTCGTCCTCGTCGTCACTGCACGCGCCGACTTCACCGGCTGCGATGAATCCTACGCGCTCGAAATCTTCGGCCTGCCCTGCCCGCCGCCGCTCCTGCACATCGCCAGAGACGCCGTGCCTGACAAAGTCCTGCTGCAATGGAGCACGGCCTATCCCGGCTGGCGGTTGCAATCCACGAACTCACTGCACAGTTCCGGTCCGAATGCCTTCGGCAACGTCGCCGCTACTCCGGTCACCGTGAATAGCAAATACACCGTCACCAATTCTTCCACGCAGACCAAACAATTCTTCCGCTTGCAGCGATGAGTGGAAGGACAAGCCATTAGATTTATGAACAGAATCATGTTCTCCACAATTGCTGCGGGCGCGGTGTTGCTCGGCGTCTTCGCGACGACTCAGGCCGCAGTGTCGCCCAGCGTCTGGGTTTATCCTTCGGCCACCGGCAATCTGCTTTATGGCGCCGATACCAACGGCGTTCGCATCAACGATTTCTCTGATTGCGGATACAAACGCGGAGAGGCGGCGCTGCCGGATTTGAGCCGACTGGTGGAGCAGAACCGTTGGTTCGGCGTCGATGCAGGTGTTGGCGACGACACGGCCCGGATTCAGGCCATGCTGGACTGGGTTGGCCTGCTCCTGCCAAACAGCAACGACTTTCGCGGGGTCGTGCTATTGCAGGCTGAAGAATACCAGCTCTCCAACACCGTGCGCATCACCAGGAGCGGCGTGGTGCTCAAGGGCGCGGGAAGTTCGCTGACTTCCGGCACGCGTCTCCGCGCCACGTTTGCCAGGGAGGGCGACCTCGTCTCCATTGAGAACTACGCGGTCCCGGTGGAGATCGAAGGCAGCCGTCGAAGATTCACCGAACCGCTGGTGCCCGCCGGCACGCGCACGTTTCGGGTGAATGGCAGCGCCGGATACCAGCCGGGCGACGCGGTCATCATCCGCCGGGACGCCACCCCCGCCTGGCTTCATGCGACGGACATGGACCAACTCAACAACGATCCCGGCCTCGAACGGGACTGGATTGCGCCTTACGCACCGACCGGGGAGTACGAGCGTCGCGTGACGCACGTCGAGGGCGATTGGATTACCGTGGACGCACCGGTGCCTCAAACTTTCGAGGCGCGCTACGGTGGCGGCACGATCTGGCGGGTAAACACCGGCGGGCGGCTGGAGAATGTGGGCGTCGAGGATTTGGCCTGCACTTACGGCGTCGAACAACTCATTTGCAACGGTTTCATTTGCCGATACAACGGCTGGACCACGGACGACACCAGGCATCCGACGGCCGCAGTGGCCGTGCGGGGCGCGATGGACACCTGGGTCCGCAACGTGACCGCGCAAGGTTATTTCAGCTCGTGCGCTTTTATCGGCGGCCATTCCAGATTTGTGACGGTGGCTGAGTGCCAGATGCTGAATCCCGCCGATTCGGCCAATCACAATCGCTATGCGTTTCTGCTGGAGACTCCCGCCAGCCATGTGCTCGTGCGCGACTGTTATTCGGAGAACAGCCGGCACGATTACATCCTCGGCAACCAGGTGCCAGGCCCGAACGCCTTTGTTCGCTGCCGCACCAGCGAATCCGACGATGACACGGGGCCGCACCAACGCTGGGCCACCGGGGCGTTGTTTGACAACGTGTCTGTGGACGGCAGCGGTTCCTGGAATCAGACTGACGGCCAGTTGAACGTGCAGAATCGTGGCCGCAGCGGGGGCGGCAGTACTTCCCATGGCTGGGTCGGCACGTACATGGTGGTATGGAATTGTTGGGCCGATGATGGCTTCCGCGTGCGCAATCCGCCCACCGCGCGGAACTGGCTCATCGGCAGCGAAGGCGCAATCCGGTCGAGCTTGCGCGGCTGCTGGTACGACGATTTCTGGTGGGATGGCGATTGCTGGGCGGTGGGCGCGGACCCGGAAGGCACCTACGATCAATCCGGCGATGACGCGCCGGGTGTCCGGATGCGTAGTCTGTATTACGCGCAACGCCAGCAACGGCTCAAATGGCCCGACAGCCGGTTTCGCGAGTATCGGCTGGGCGACATCGATCAACTGGCTTGGACGCCTCCGGCGAACGCCGGCATTCCACTGGACACGAACTGGCAGGCGCAGGTGAGCAGCGCTTTCCCCGGCCAGCCGGTGCGCAGCTCCTTTGACGAAGGCGGAGTGAATGTCTGGAGAGCGTTCACCTTCGATTACCCGTTGGCGGCTGGAGAACGCGTGGTCGCAGCGTCGCTCACACTTGGGCTGCGTTTCATCGGCGGCGGACAGGCGACGCCGGGGAACGAGCTTCTATTCCTCGATGATCTGTTTCCCATTCGCACCTTCGCCAGCCTTGGTTGGAATGCTGCGGCGCAAGACACTTCCGCGCATACGCTGGAAGTGCCCGTCAACCTCCTTCAGGACGGACGCCTCAACGTTGCCCTCGGCGCGCATACGATGGTTGATTTCGCGACGCTGTATTTGCAGACGACTTCGACCATCACCTCCGACAACACGCGCACGTCAGCGGCCGACACGTACGTGCAAGGCGGCGGCTCCGCCAACCAGAACTTCGGCAGCGAACCTGAGTTGGTCGTGAAGAACGACAGTGACGGCCGCTTCGACCGAAAGAGCCTGGTGAAATGGGATCTCGGAGGCTTCACCGGACAACTCGCCAACGCGAGGGTGCGCCTCTACTGCACCACTGTTGGCCAGGCAGGCAACGAGCAGATGGCCTCCGTCATTCGCAACGATGGTTGGGCCGAAACCGGAATCACCTGGAATCAGTTTGCCCCCTGGCCGGTGGACAAACCCATCGCCTATTGGGTGCCGGTGGCGGGGCAATTCGTCGAGTTCACGGTCACGCCGGAAGTGGCCGACGCGCTCGCGGGTGACCGCGCATTCTCCCTAAGCCTTGACGCCGTCCAGGATTGGGGCGACGCCGGAGGAGTTCACTATGCGTCGCGGGAACATCCGGATCCAGCCCTCCGCCCGCAACTGTTCTTGAGGGCGCGCAACTATGCACCCACCATCACCGCGCCGCCCAATCAAACCATGTACGAGAATTCGACGCTTGGCCCGCTGCCTATCACCATTGGCGATGCCGAAACCCCGGCGGCCAGTCTCGGCTTCACCGTCACGTCGTCACATCCAACACTCTTCAAGGGCGCGAACCTCATTGTCGGCGGCAGCGGCGCCAATCGCACGGTCACCTTGCGCGCGTTGGCCGGTCAAGTCGGTTCCGCCACGCTCACGGTCAACGTGAGCGACGGCGCCCAGACTGCGTCCGCTTCGTTCACGATCTTCGTCTGGTTCACCAACTCGCCGCCACGCATCACGGCCATCCCCGATCAAACCATGGAGCAGGCCACCGCACACTATGTGACGTTTAGCGTCAGCGACCGGGCAAATCTATTGAATCGACTTCAGATTACCGCCCGTGCCTCGAACCCGACGCTCTTCCCACCGGGTAGCATGGAGATCCTCGCGCCGGATGGACTTGGCGGTCCGATCAGCGGTTCGCGCACGCTCCGGCTTGCTCCGGCCCTCGAGCGTTCCGGCAGCGCTGTAATCACCGTCGCGGTCAGCGACACCGAATACACGACCACCGAAGCATTCACGGTGACGGTCACGCCAGTGGGCGAGTTGCCGGAAGAGTTCGCCATCATTAGCCCACGCGATGGCGATGTGCTGCACGCCCGGACACCTTTGCGCATCACGGCCTATCTGCCGCCTGAGCCGGTCTTCGGACGACTTCCTCCGCCCGTCACTTTCCTGGCCGAAAAGAAAGAGCTGGGCACAGTGCTCGCTCCGCCGTATTCGCTGGTTTGGAGCAATCCACCACCCGGCCAATTCGCTTTGGTGGCCTATACCACCAACCGATCCGGCCTGGTGACTTCCGCTCCGGTGAACGTGATCTTTACCACCAACGCCCCGCCCGGACCGCGTTTGTTAAGCGTCTTTTCGCGCAGCAAACTCACCCTCATCTGGCCGGAAACGACGCAGGACTTCCTGCTGGAATCGACCCCCGGCCTGGGCGCCAACGCCGAATGGCGGACGGTGGACGGCACGCCTCAAGCCGGTGAAGGTTTTTGGTTCGTCGTGCCGCCGCCCACTGGAGAGTACCGATTCTTCCGGCTCAAGGAAGGGCGGACGCAAACGCTGGAATGATGAATCCGTGTTGCAGTGCCTTTTTGCGCCGCGCTCTATTGGGTCCAGACGTTCCCCGTTACGACAAGTAAATCACTTCCCGTGTCCATCAGGGTCCTTTCGTGGTTAGCGACTTTCGTGTTGATTCAGCAGTTCAATGATGTCGCCATGCCCGCGTCGAGTGGCCCAGGCGAGTGGTGTGGCCCACGGCGGATCGTCGGGTAGCTTCGGTTTGGCGCCGCGGCTGAGGAGGAGCTCGACCATTTTGGTCCGGCCGAATTTTGCGGCCCAGCCCAGTGGCGTGGAGCAGATATCCTCGTCGCGGGCGTGCAGGTCCGCGCCGTGGTCGAGGAACCAGGTGGCTTTCTCCACGTTCCCACCACCAGCGAGATGGTGCAGTGCCGTGGCTCCCAGCCAGTCGGAGGCATTCGGGTTCATACCGTGCTGGAACAGCAGTTCGTTCAGCTCGCGCGTCTTCGCCCCGACGGACCAGCTGGGGAAATTGACCCGGCGCGGAAGGTCGGGCTGGTAGCGCAGCATCAGGCGCACGAACGCCTCCTGGCCTTCGCCCGCCGCATTGGCCAGCGCCTCGGGATTGTCAGCCAGCACAGGGTTGGCCGCGAAGACCGCCGCCCCGGTGAGAACATCGCCGCTGTAGGCGAGCAGGTGAACCGCACGGGCCGCGCCGTGCGAACAGAGGAGTTCCACCATTTCGTTGTTCGGTTTGGTGGAATAACCTGCGCTGGCCAACGCCGCGCTCAAGGTGTCGGCGGAACTCTCGATCTCCACATTGGGATACGCGCCGTGTTCCAGCAGGAGCTTGACGATTTCGATGTGGCCCCTGACGACGGCCGAATGCAGCGCGTGGCCGCGCGGGGCGATGCCTTCCTCGGGCAGGTTCGGATCGGCGCCGCGTTCCAGGAGGAGTCGGACGATCTCGATGTGTCCGCCGCCAGCGGCATTGCGCAAGGGCGTGCCGGAACAGGCGTAGTAGGTAACGGCGTCCGAAGGACGATTGGCCAGGGAGGGATCCTGATCGCACAGTTCGCGGACGCGGTTCAAGTCGCCGAACCAGGCGGCGGTGCAGATGTCACAATACGCACCGCGCGCGCGGAGATGCTCGTAAACGGCGCGCGGGGTGGGAGCAGTGTCCTTGGGAACGCGGTCCCAGCCGCGGAAATGGTAGTCGCCGTTGTTGAGATGGATGGGGCGGGCGCCACCGACGCGTTTGGCGTTGATGTCCGCGCCACGCTTGAGCAACTCGTCAATGAGATCGAGTTGGCGTGACATGACGGCCCAATGAATGGGTTGATTGGATCGCAGGTCGCCCGCGTGGAGGAGATCGGGAGAAGCGTCCAGGAGGCTTCGGATTTTAGCCAGGTCGCGCTGGCGAATCGCCTCAGCAACGGGTTCTCCTTTGGGCGAGATGTTATGCTGGGAGGCAAGCTTTGTCGTCAGCAAGGTTTCCATCTCCGCGTAACCGCGATCGCGGGCGATCTGCAAAAGAGAGTCATTGACCGCGAGGCCGATGGGATCCGGGTCACGCTCAAGCAGGAACTCGGTGACAGCGAGCCGGTTTTCTCGCACAGCGAAGTAGAGGGGCTTCCGATAACTATAGTGGCAGCGAACCAGCGACGGGTCTCTGCGGATTAGTCGTTGGACTTTCTCCAAATCGCCAGCGATGCAAGCGCAGAACAGCTCCCACACATCGACGCCAGTCCCCGTGGACCACGTCAATCGATCGTTCTTCTTGAGTTCATCGGGTTGGATCATAGCCGGATTGTGATAATCAGCCCGTAACGCGGTTCAGGATTGATGGATTTGAGACCTTATGGAAAGCAAATCGGTAGGACCGGCAACGAACCAGGAGCCGCGCCCAGTTCGTAATCTCCACATGCCGAGTCACGAAATCTCAGCTATTAATTAATACATCCCCGAGAGGAGATGCCATCCTTACCAGTTGGTTTACACAATGGCGCCTTTAGGTTACTCTTTTCCTATTCAATGCTGTCCCTTCCACCAACGCGAATCGTTTTGGTTCTTTGGTTTTTCTTGCTTTCCTTGGCGCAGCCAAGCGTAGCGGACGTTTTCTTCGCGTCCACGAATGCCACATGGAGAATGGTCAAGGGTGTTTCCGAGGCTTCAGCTCCGGACGCCACTGTCTGGAGGCAAGTGGATTTCAATGAGACTTCGTGGATCACGGCACTAGCTCCATTTTATTACACCTCCACCGCGACAGAACCGCCGTTTTACAATGGCGGAGTGGTCTTCGGCACGGTGCTGAGCGACATGCTTAACAATTACACCTGCGTCTTCCTTCGAAAGTCATTCGTGGTGACTAACGCAGCAGCAAGCGGTTCCGTGACAGTTGAGGTGGCTGGCGATGATGGGTTCATCGTCTGGCTCAACGGAGTCGAGGTCGGACGCACGAACATGCCGTCTGGTTTCGTGTCCTTCAATGGGCGCGCGCTCGCCTCCGCACCGGAACCGGTGCCACTACATCGCTTTATTATTCCCAACGGCGGTACCTGGCTGCGAGAAGGCACCAATGTCCTCGCGGTACAAGGTTTCAATTGGGATCCAACGAGTGGCGATTTCGGAATCATGGCGGGTCTTTCCACCACGCGTGATGAAACACCTCCGACGGTCGTCAATACTGAACCGCCCGATGGCCTGACGGTTGGGGACCTGACCGCGATCGACATGGTGTTCAGCGAGACAGTGACTAATGTGGATGCGACTGATTTGCGCATCAATGGAGCACCAGCGAGCGACGTGAACACGAACTTTGGTGCTCGCTTCATCTTCACTTTTCCGCAACCGGCAACGGGTCTCGTCTCGATTGCCTGGACTTCGATGCACGACATTCGCGATCTGAGTGGAAATAAGTTTGCAGGTGGGTCGTGGAGTTACCGGTTGGACACAAATACCATTGGCAGCCCCGTCATTTCGGAATTCATGGCCGACAATGATGGCATACTCCTCGACGGGTTCGGCGAACCATCGGACTGGATTGAAATCCACAATCCCACAGCTTCGCCTGTGAATCTCGCAGGCTGGAAGTTGCACGATAGCGCAACGGCATGGACGTTTCCCGCCGTTGTGCTGCCCGCCGGTGGTTATCTGATCGTCTTTGCTTCGGATCAGACGTTGCAACCATACGTGGATCCCAAAGGCTACTTGCACACGAACTTCAGGTTGGACGCCGATGGAGAGTCGCTTGCGCTGGTGCGTCCCGACGGCTCCGTGGCATGGGAATATGCTGCCTCCGGACCGCAGAAGAAGGGCGTTAGCTTCGGCCTGATCGAAACGACGACAAATCTAATCGGCTTTGAAACAGCGGCGCGAATACGTGTTCCGTCTTCTCCTGTGCCGGACACATGGCGCACGGACGTGACTTTCGATGACAGTTCGTGGCTGGCGGGCCAAGCGAGCGCGGGATATGGAACACCTTTCAGCGGCAGTGGGGGCACGGTGGCGTACCGTGTTCACACTGCGACCCCGGGAAATCAGGCCGTCAGCGAATCCCTTGGAATGGACTTTGTCGTGAACACCGAAGTGCTCGTTACAGAACTCGGATGCTTCGACGACAACGGAGATGGTCTTGCGCGAACCATTACCACCCAGCTTTGGCGCAGAAATGAAAACGGAACACCCAATATCTTTTCTGACGATACAGCCGCCGGAGTAGTAGCCACGGCGATATTTTCGCCGGGTGATCCGGGCACCCTTCTGGAAGGCAGCCGGTTCAAACCGCTGGCCTCGCCCATCACGCTTGCACCCGGCGCTTATACCATTATTGCGTGGGGCTACGGCGCAGACGAGCGCGCCGGGAACCTTGGGGTGAGTTTACCACCGGAATCGTGGGAGACACAGTCGGGCAACGGAGCGCTGAGTTTCGTCGGTTCGAGTCGTCCGGGACCTGCCGGTACATTCCCGACAATCGTCGATGGCGGCCCCGCCAACCGCTACGCAGCCGGCACATTCAAGTTCGCCGGGTCAAACGATCCGCTGTCGCACACCCAATTGCAGTCTGCGATGCGGAACGTGAATGCGAGCGCTCTTATGCGCGTGCGCTTCAACGTCGCGAATGCCGGGCTGTACGATTCACTTGTGTTGAAACTCTCGTTTGATGACGGCTGCGCGGTATGGCTCAACGGTGTGGAAGTCTTGAGGCGCAACGCACCGGAGGTGTTGGCGCACAACTCTGCTGCGTCGCAGGCGACAAATCGTGTCGAAACGATTCCGCTTAGTGCACGATTGCTCATCAGCGGCACGAATCTTCTGGCCATTCACGGCTTGAATGTCAGCGCAAGTGACAACGACTTTTTCATGGGTGCAACACTTACGGCGATTGACACACAGACGGGCACGCCCCGCTATTTCGAGACACCTACACCCGGCGCGCCGAATCCGTCCACGGGTGTGATTGGTTATGTGGCCGACACCAAATTCAATATGCGTCGAGGCTTCTATGATGCGCCGTTCGACCTTGCGATCACCAATGCCACGCCAGGCGCCGTCATTCGCTACACACTCGACGGCTCGGTGCCGACTGCGGCTAATGGGATGACCTACACGGCACCCATTCGCATTGCTTCAACCGCGATGGTGCGAGCGTTCGCTTACAAGGCCGGCTTCGAACCTGCCAACGTCGATACACATAGCTACATTTTCGCGAACGACGTGGCCGTACAACCGAGCAGCGCGCCGCCAAGCTATCCGGCGAGTTGGACTGACTACACGAGCGGCGGCACGTATACGGCGGACTATGGGATGATCGATTCGGTAACACAGTCTGCGAATTACGCGCGTGCGGCCGGCAATGCGAGTTACTCCGCGGCCCAGGCACGGGCGGCCCTAGCCAATTCGATCAAAGCACTGCCCGCGATCTCCATCGTAATGGACAAGGCCGATCTCTTCGATCCAGCCAGAGGAATTTACCTCCACCCTGGCGCGCGCGGCGAAGCGTGGGAACGATCCGCATCCGTTGAATTAGTCACGACCAATGGCGTCGAGGACTGGCACGCCACCGCCGGTATACACATCATGGGCCTCACGTCGCGCCGGCTGGACGTGACACCGAAACTGAACTTCATGCTCGTGTTCAACCGGGAATACGGCGACGCTTGGTTGACAGAGCCATTTTTCGGCGAGGACGGGCCCAGCCGCATCAAGCGCATCGCGCTCCGATCGAACACACGGGACGGATGGTTGTATGAAACGCACGGATTCGGGACGGCAACTTACATCGGCGATGGCTTTGCGAAGGAGGCCAACCTTGCAAGCGGCGAGCCGGCAACGCGTCATCGGTACTGCCATGTTTTCCTCAACGGAATGTATTGGGGCCTCTACAACCCAACCGAGCGTCCAGAGTCGCACTGGGCAGAAACCACGTTTGGCGGCGAAGACGAGGATTACGACGTGATCAATCTATGCTGCCCAAACCGGATCGACAGCGGGGACTTCACCGAGTGGCAGCAATTACTCTCAACCGCGCGGGCGGGGCTGGCGAGTGACGCATCTTACCAGGCGATTCAGGGCAACAACCCCGATGGAACGCGCAATCCTGCGTTGAAGCGCCTGCTGGGAGTGGACGGTTTCATCAGCTTCGCAATCAACGGCTACTACCATGCGAGCCTCGACTGGCCTGACAACTTTTTCGCCATTAACGACAACGTCGCTGACCGCACCAAAGGCTGGCGTTTTGTGACATGGGACACCGACCTCGGATTCCCCAACATGGATGTCACCGTCAACAAAGTGACGCCAGCCGAAGGCGTGGCGACCTGGGCCTCTCATGACGCGCCGTTTGCTGTGGACGCGGCGTTGCGGCAGAACGTGGAGTACCGGATGCGCCTGGCCGACCGCGTGTATCGGGAGTTCTTTCACACGGGCGCTTATTCGAGCGCCGCGAACCTCGCTCGATGGCAACGGTTGCGAGATACAATTCAACCCGGCCTCTACGCCGAAAGCGCGCGATGGGGCGATTACAGGCCCGGCGGATTGCGCACCGTCCAGGAGCACTGGCTGCCTCGCATCAGCGGCCCGGCCGCGACCGCGTGGTTCAATGGACGCAACGCGACCGTGATCTCGCAACTGCGCGCGGCGGGACTTTATCCCTCGATCAATCCGCCGGAGTTCAATCAGCACGGCGGCAATGTTCCTGCAAATTTCCAGCTAATCATCAATAATCCAAACGGCGTCGGCTCCGCTTACTTCACACTCGATGGAAGCGATCCGCGGGTGCCGGGCGGAACCGTGGCAAATGGCGCGCAGGTTTACACGCAACCGATCATCCTGGTTTCGCCAACGCGCGTGCGTACGCGTGTCCGGAATGGCGCTGTTTGGAGCGCCCTCAACGAAGCCCAATTTTATCCACCGCAGGACTTCACGAAGTTGCAGTTGAGCGAGATCATGTACAACCCGCCTCGCTTCGGAAACGTGGACGGAGATGAGGTGGAGTTCCTCGAGTTGAAGAACACCGGCACGAATGCGCTCGAACTGACAGGGCTGGCCTTTACACGCGGGATCAATTTCACATTCACCAATGAGGCAGCGCTCGGCGCCGGCCAGTATTTTGTGCTTGCCCGCAACGCTGCGCAATTCGCGGCGAAGTATCCAGGCGCGCCGTTGCATGGCCTTTACACAGGCAAGCTCGAGAACAACGGCGAGAATCTCACTCTCTCCACTGCACTGGGTGCGACTATTTTTTCCCAACCCTACGATAATGCCGCCCCTTGGCCTGCTGAAGCAGACAACTCCGGTCTTTCACTTCAACGCATGAATTTCATTCTCGACGCCACGAACGCTTCGAATTGGATCGCCGAGCAACCAACGCCGGGAGGGCCGTTGCCAGCAGAACTAATCGATAACGATGGCGATGGTTTGCCCGACGGTTGGGAATCACTTCATGCCGCCACCGACCCGAACGGAGATGCCGACAGCGACAACATGACAAACTACGAGGAATTCCGCGCCGGCACCGATCCGCGTGACGAGGATGATCGTCTGAGGTTGCAAATCATGGGCACAAGTCTCAGTGGCGGTAGTCTGAATGTAGTGCTTGGTTTCCACGCACGCTCGAACAAGACCTACTCGATTGTTTATCGCAACTCCACTGACACCGGCCCGTGGAACCCGCTCGTCAATGTCGGCGCTCAAGCTACCAATCGCTTTGTCATCGTCACTCCCGTTTTCAGCCGCACTCCCAACTCTTATTTCTTGCGTCTGGCTACGCCGCGTCTTCCGTAGAACCAATTCACGTGCGGTCGCTCGGCACTGTGATTGGAGGACGCCATGGATTCTCTTCCAGACTGCCGTTCGAGTGCGGTTTACGCTAATTTCCGTTGTTTTGTGAGCGAATGGATGATACTCATTACGCGGTTCCATGATGTTCCGCGTAAGCCGAAAGGCCAGGCTCTCTAATGCTGTCAAATACGGCTGTAAGACAGTTTGGTTGCCGCGCTTGGAGGTTTCCTTCGCTCATGGTTAAGCCGTCTGTGCATATGAAAACGAACGTGAGGGTTATTTCGATTTTACAGTTGCTGATTTGGCTCGTGGCCGGGGCAGTGCTGGCGGATAGTTCCGTCCGCGCGCAAATTGCCACCAATCGCGAACCCCCCGGTCCTTCCACGCGGAAGTCGCCATTAGTGATCTCGGAGATCATGTATCATCCGCTCACGAATTTCGCGCAGCCGGATGAGCGGCTCGAGTTCATTGAGGTGTACAATTCCCAGCCTTGGGACGAGAATATTGGAGATTACAGTCTCATCACGATCGATGGCCCCATAGAAGGGGGTTACATTTTCCCTCCTAACACTATCCTCCGCGGCAAGTCTTACATCGTCGTTGCGCGACAGCCAGACACGATACGCGCCAAATATGGAGTCACGAACGTTTTCGGGCCCGCCGATCTGGTGCTATCGTTCAATACTGGCGTGGTGCAGTTGCGAAATCGTCAGGGCGCGGTGCTGGTCGTTATCGCTTATTCGGACGCCCCGCCATGGCCGATCGCGGCCGATGGGAAGGGACATTCGCTGGTGTTGGCGCGGCCGTCCCTGGGCGAATTCGATCCCCGCGCCTGGGCCCAGAGCGACATCATTGGCGGGTCGCCGGGTCGCGAGGATCGGGCCAACTTTGAACCGCTCGCCTCGGTGGTCTTCAACGAATGGTTCTACCATACCGACGTGCCGTTTCGCGACGCCATCGAGCTTTACAATCACAGCAATGCCCAAGTGGATTTGTCCGGCGCGTATCTCAGCGATAGCGCGGACACCAACAAGTTTCGCATTCCGGACGGAACAGTCATCGGGCCACGGGGCTTTGTGTCGTTTGACGACCTGGCATTTGGTTTCAACCTGTTCGCGGGGGGTGAAACCATTTTCTTCGTGAACTCGAATCAGACGCGCGTGATTGACGCCGTCACGTTCAAGGGCCAGTCGAACAACTTTTCGAGCGGGCGTTGGCCGAACGGCGGCGCATTTCATTATGGGCTGACGACGCCGACTTTCGGTTTGCCGAACAGCCTGCCGATGCGTTACGCGGTGGTGATCAATGAGATCATGTATAATCCCGTCTCCGGGAGTAATGACTTCGAGTATGTCGAACTCTACAATCGCAGCAGCGCTCCTGTGGATTTGAGCGGATGGACATTTACCAGCGGCTTCAATTACACGTTTCCTTCCAACTCACCTCTCATGCAGCCGGCCGCTTACTTCGTCGTTGGCAGGAATCCCACCAATCTCATGGCGGTCTATCCGAATCTGAATTCGAACAACACCTTCGGCCCTTTTGGCGGCACTCTCGCCAACGGCGGCGAACGCGTCACGCTGGCGGCGGCGGACTACGTCGCCAGCGTCAGGAACGGCGTGTCGGTCATCGAGAAAATTGACATCATCGTGAGCGAAGTAACCTATGACGATGGGGGACGCTGGGGCGAGTGGAGTGATGGGGGCGGCGCGAGTCTGGAGTTGATCGATCCCGAAGCCGATCCTCGCCTGCCCTCGAATTGGGCGGACAGCGACGACACCGGCGAAAGTCAATGGACCTCCATTGAATTCAACGGGCCGCTGAGTGAATCACTCGGTGGGAACGTGAACGACGCCGTGATTATCATGCTCGAAGGCATTGGCGAATGTCTGGTGGACGAAATTGAAGTGCGCGCCGATGGCGGTCCCAATCTGGTGGCCAATGGCGGTTTTGAATCGGGTTTGACGGGCTGGTCGCTGCAGGGTTCGCATGATTTTTCGACCTTGGAAAACGTGGGCTTCGCGGGCGCCAGATCATTGCACCTTCGCGCCGGCTCGCGCGGTGACAATCAGTCCAACCGCATTCTCTCGGCGCCTTTCGCGCGGGCCGTTCCTCCCGGCACGCAAAGAATTTCCATTCGCGCCAAGGCCAAATGGCTGCGCGGCTATCCGGAGCTGCTCGTGCGACTCCATGGCAGTGCAACGGAAGCGTTCGGGATGATGGCCCTGCCTCGCCGCCTTGGAACACCCGGCGCAGTCAACAGCCGCCGCGTTCCAAACGCCGGGCCCGCCATCTATGAAGTGAAGCACTCGCCGCCGCTGCCTGCTGCGAATGAACCCGTGGTCGTTTCCGCGCACGCGAATGACCCGCACGGCATCGCGGAGATCACGCTTCGCTATCGAGTCGATCCTTCGGGCAGCTATTCCAGCGTCACGATGCGTGATGACGGGACCGACGGCGACACGGTCGCCAATGATGGAATGTATGCCGGCACCATGCCAGGCCGTTCCGCTGGAACTCTCGTGGCGTTTTATCTGGAAGGCCGGGACGCTTCGGGCGCAACGGCTGTTTTCCCGAGCGATGTCTTTCCGCCGCCCGGGCAGACGCGGTGCTGGCCGTACGATGCTCTCTCGCGAGAATGCCTGGTGCGCTGGGGCGAACCGCAAATGCCGGGGGACTTCGCCACTTATCATCTCTGGCTCACTTCCGCGAATTCCAATCGGTGGCACAAGCGCGATGCCATGAACAACACCTCAGTGGACGGCACATTCGTTTACAACAACACGCGCGTCATCTATAACTCCATCCCGCTTTACTCCGGCAGCCCCTGGCACCGGACGAATTCAACGACAGGTCCCGCTGGCCCGCACCGCGTCGATTATGAAATGAATTTCCCTGATGACGACCTGCTGCTCGGTGCGAAGGATTTCATTCTGAACAATCCCGGCAATCCGGACATTCTTACGATCAGCGATCTGAGCGCGGTCGCCGAGCAAACCGTTTACCGGATCATGGAAGAGATGGGTCTGATAAGGAACAACCGCCGTTACATCCATTTCTTCGTGAACGGCAATCAACGGAGCACCGCGCATGAACGGCCCGGCAATTTCATTTTTGAGGATTCCCAGCAACCCAACGGCGACATGGTTTTGCAATGGTTTCCAGACAATCCCGTCGGACCCTTGTATAAAGTTGAAGACTGGTTCGAGTTTCACACGAATGGCTTCGACATCGCGGCCAATAACGACGCAGACCTGACGCGGCGCACCATCATGGTCAATGGAGAACCAACCTTGGTTCCCGGACCGTACCGCTTCATGTTCCGCTCGCGCTTCGTGTCCGTGGGCCAATCGGCCAACGACTATTCCGACCTCTTCACGCTGGTCGATCTGGTGAGTCCACCGGAAAATCCAAACTTTCCCATGGTGGATCCCTTCTGCTTCGGGCTGATTGCGGATTGGGAACAATGGATGCGCATGTTTGCCGTGCAGCGGGCCATCGGCAATTTCGACACCTACGGCTGGATACGCGGCAAGAACACCTATCTCTACAAACCGGCGAACGGCGTTTTCCAGCACATGCCATGGGACATCGATTACACGCTTGGACTGGGCCGGCCGTGGAACGCGCCCCTGTTTGAGTCGAACGATCCGCGGGTCACGGCCATGTTCAACACCCCGGAGATTGTGCGGGCTTATTGGCGGGGATTCTTTGATTTGGTGAACGGGGTGTTCACGAATGCCCGGCTCAATCCATTCATCGATGGCCGCATCGCAACGCTCCTCACGAACAACGTGAATATCGATCCCACCCACGTCACGGCGATCAAAACTTACATCAGCCAGCGCCACGGCTATCTGCAAGGCCAGCTCGCGACGGTCGCAGCCACGTTCGCCGTGGATACACTCCCTGATTTCAGTGTTACGGACAATCTTCTGGTCGTCACGGGCACGGCTCCCGTGCAGGTAAAGTCAATTGCGCTCAACGGCCTTGTCTATCCCGTCACGTGGATCACCGTGAGCAATTTCGTGATGCGCATCGTGCTCCAACCCGGAGTGAACACGATCGTACTTGAAGGCGTCGATCGCCGGGGCGTTACCATTGCCGGCATGACCCACACGTTCACCGTGGAGTACATCGGGCCAGCGGTGGATCCGATAGGCGCCATCGTCATCAATGAAATCATGTATGATCCTGCTGTTCCGAACGCGCAGTTCATCGAGATCGTGAATCGTTCGGAGCAGGCTTTCGATCTCTCGTGGTGGGTGCTCGCGGGCGCCGGCTTCCGTTTCCCGGTTGGTTCCATCATAACGAATCGTCAGACCATTGTGCTTGTCCGAGACAAGCCAGCCTTCCAGTATGCCCACCGGGCGGTGCCGGTCTATAACGTCTTCAATACGAATCTCTCGACGAATGAACAAATTCTATTGTTGATCACGCCGGACGACCAATTGATCGATGCGGTTCGCTACGAAGCCGTCGCACCCTGGCCGCGGCGGACCACGGGCGCTTCGCTCCAACTCATCGACAATGCGCAAGACAACAGCCGTCCGAGCAACTGGGCCATTGACCTCGATAAGCT
>Ga0187893_10002060_pt1 | contig 45531 bp, 42 predicted proteins | sample MA1701074metaG_FD_139574 | JGI IMG/M metagenome (GOLD analysis project Ga0187893, IMG submission 139574) | White microbial mat communities from a basaltic lava cave in the Kipuka Kanohina Cave System on the Island of Hawaii, USA - MA170107-4 metaG ... | reverse complement strand
TCCCGCGGATCGGGAACCTGCGCAAACGCCTCCCAAAGCGAAATAACCTGTGACATGGCTTGGTCCTCCCTGACCAACGCCTTTATCGACCAACTCTAACCCAAAAATTGAAAGACCCTGGCTTGCCATACAGGATTGGGTGCTGGTATGATTTCAAGGTAACAGCCCGATCAAATCCTCAATCGTCATTTTTCGATCCGTCAGCCCCGCCGCCTGTGCTGGCGTCTTACCGCCTAGTGACAGGTGCGGCCTGCACCAATTGTAGTAGGCCATTGTCAACGCGACCGAAAACTCATGGTTGGCGACCTTTTTCGAGTGTCCAAGGGTAAGCCGCGCGAACCGCTTGTTTTGAGAGCGAAGCGTCAAATTCGACCGCTCGATAATCGAAGTCGATATGTCCTTAGCTCGCGGCCCACCGAGTACGGCCCGCTTCTTGCAGCCTGTACACTTTGCAGGCGAATAGCGGGCTTCGTTGGCCGGTTCTTGATTGAATATCTTCACGACCTGTCCATAGTGAACGCAATCGCCGAACGCTTCGCTGACGGCGTCGGGGTAGAATGTCAGCCCGTCGGTTGAAAGCGTTGTCGTGTTCACGATCCGGCCCGATAGGTCAACCATGAAGTCCCGTGCATCTTGCGGCGTGCGTTGACCGACAAGGTACGAAATAATGAGCTTCGTATCGGGATCAATCGCGGTCCAAAGCCACACGTCGCCAAGCCCGTAAACGCCGCGAAACTCCTCGCGTAGACTCTTTTCCTTGCAAAAAACGAACGACCATACCTCATCCGTTTCCACGCGAGCGGGTTTCAAGCCGCGCACCTTGTCATCATGGAAGTGGAAGCAGGCGCGGCCTAGATCGGCTAGAAGTCGGAGGATCGCTTGCTTGCCGACGCCGGTCAGTCGGGACGTAGCGTTGACGCCGACGCCCTCCACAAGGGCATTCACAACCGCCTTACGCTTTTCAATGCTCAATCGGTTCATGCTATTATTGTAATACATAAATAGGCTGTTGTCAAGATTTTTGTAATACAGTTATTTTAATTTCCGTATGACAGTTATCCTTGACTTCTAACCTTCTATAGTTCATACTTGATTCATGGCAGGACGACCGCCGAAATCAGAGGACGAACGTAGGACTAAATTGTTACAGATACGCTTAACTATTGAAGAGTTTGCGCTTCTGGAAAAGGCGTCTAGGAACGCCAAAGCATCGACATGGGCGCGGGATGTACTATTGCGCGTGGCGAAGCGTCAAGAAAAATCCAACAAGAGACTTGCATAGCGATCCTAAATACTGTAAAAAGAACCCGGCGACGCGGCACTACACTCACGGGCGAATGGGCCTGTGATCGGCCCGGCAGGGCCGAAACCAGGTCGGCCTTCAGCGGCCTTCCCAATCGTGTAAGTGCCAACGTCGCGCGGGCTTGGTTTCCTTTGCGAACTACGCGGCTTCATCGACTCGGTATCGGCCGCGCGAAACTTTCTTGACGCCCAATCCTTTGGCGGACTGCCGGAAAAGTTCAACGGCACACGCCCCGCGTAGTTCGCGCGTGGTATGCGCCGAACCGCCGTGACTTTCGAGCCAGGCGGCAACTTCGCGGCTCTTCACGGTGCGGCCTAACTCACGCAACGCCCGCCGCACATCATCGGCAAAAGTACTTGTTTTGTGGCCTTTTTGATCGATCGTGGTCTCGGCGATCCCCGCTGGCTTCTCAGCCGATAGTGCCAAGGTTTTGGCACCGTCATCCCGTAGAAGATCATCGATGCGATCGGCACGCTGGCGCAACCATTCCGCCTCCGCCCGCAGCTCTTTGATGGTGCTTGTCGTCAACACGCCGCGATGATAAACGACTCCGATTTCTATTGCAAGCGAAAGCGATGGATTTCAAATTATATTTCCGGGCCAAGCAATCAATGTTAAGATAGGTAAGTCACATCAGAATGACTTTGCCCCCTGAAACGAGGCCAGGCTGAGAGTGGTAGAATGCTGTCGGCGTGGTCAGGGAAGACTCATTTCCGACGCGGAATCCGGGGGAATCCGGGGCGCGCCGACGTTGCGATCGTCGAGATCGGCGGCAGGCTGCGCTACGGATGGCCGTGTCCAACTAACATAGGAAGTGGTATCATCCGTGGGGGCAGGTCAAGAAATGAAAAAATAAAATTATTTGCAAATTGCCGCAAGCGATGGAAAACAATAGACTTACGGCAACACCTGACAGACTCCAAACGCTAACACCGTGCGGATTTCTTGCTAGGCATGGCCAGTTTCCCGCCTATGATCCGCTCGATTGCGGCGACAGCGGCCTGGGTGGGATCGGATGGGGGCGGCTTGGGCTTGTTGGCTGACTTCTTGGTGGGGCGCTTGGCCCTTTTCTTCTTCGCCATGCGTTGATTCTAGCACGGCGTCCAGCGGGCGGGTAATCTCAAATCATACCAGCACCCAGGATTGTGACAGTATCGAATCAACTAAGGAGCCGGATGCTGCTGTTACAACTTTTTACAGCCTCAGCAGTTAGCTGCGCCAAGAAACCAGAAGAAGTTCGCGTCAGCAAAGCGCAGACGATACGATTGACCTGCTGAATTGCTGAGTTCTTGTGCGGGTTTCGCGTGCGGATGGATTTTGATGCTGCCATCGAAGAGAGGAACGATCCCGACGCCCTATTTGCCCTTCAACGGCGCAAGCTCTCCGCTTTACTTGGGGAGGTCCTCGCCACCAACTCATTCTACGGGCGCAAGTTGACGGGACTATCGTTCGACGCGGCGAGAGATTCCCTCGACCGACTTCCCCTTACCACTCGCGAAGAGATTCAAAAGGACCAACTCGATCACCCGCCGTACGGGACCAACCTCACTTATCCGCTTGGGCGGTTTGTTCGATTTCATCAGACTTCCGGAACAACGACATTGCCATTGCGTTGGCTCGATACCGCCGAAAGCTGGGCCTGGTTCAAGGCCTGTTGGAAGACGGTGTACCGCACCGCGGGAGTGAAAAGCAGCGACAGGCTTGTCTTTCCCTTTTCTTTCGGACCTTTTATTGGTTTTTGGGGCGCTTTTGAGGCCGCGACGGAACTTGGGAATCTTGTGCTCGCCGCGGGAGGCATGACCACCTCCGCGCGACTGCGATACCTGCTTGATAATCAAGCCACGATCGTGTGCTGCACGCCGACCTATGCCTTGCACATGGCCGAGGTCGCCGCTGCGGAAGGCCTCAGTCTCGCCGATTCGCCGGTCCGCGCCTTGATCGTCGCAGGCGAGCCGGGCGGCAGCGTTCCCGCGCTTCGAGCGGCCATCGAGTCCGCCTGGGGCGCGAGGGTGTTTGACCACTGCGGCATGACGGAAATGGGAGCTTATGGTTTTGAATGCCTGGAAGCGCCAGAGGGGATGCACGTCCTGGAGACGGAGTTCATCGCCGAAGTGATCGACCCCGCCACGACGGCGCCGATACCGGATGGCCGGGAAGGCGAATTGGTCTTAACCAATCTGGGCCGATGGGGAAGTCCGCTGATTCGCTACCGCACGGGCGACTGCGTCCGTATGATACGAAACCGTTGCGCGTGCGGGCGGTGGTTCGCCCGGCTGGAAGGCGGTATCCTTGGCCGCGTGGATGACATGCTGGTCATCCGCGGAAACAACGTGTTTCCTGCAGCGGTGGAAGGGGTACTACGCGAATTCCCAGAGGTTGCCGAGTTCTGTCTCGTCGTCGGAAAAGCCGGCTCCCTGACAGAGCTGGAGATTCAGGTTGAACCCGCATCCGCCACGAATGCCGAAGGCCTCGCGGAACGAATCAGCAACCGCATTCGCGACCGCCTGCTTTTTCGACCGAGTGTTTTCATCGTGCCGCGGGGCACGTTACCTCGGTTTGAAATGAAGGCCCGTCGGCTGATTCGGAAAGACGGGGCGTAACCCTTCCGGGGCATGTGCGGCGATCACGGAGATTGAGAACCGATGACATCACGATCGTATCTGATTGCGGCCGTTCCATTGTGCATCGCGACGGGCGGATCCTGGGCGGCCGATTGGCCGAATTGGCGCGGCCCCGAGCAGACCGGAATGTCCCGCGAAAAGGCCCCGATTACGTCATGGTCCCCGGCGGGTGAAAACGTCATCTGGAAAACTCCGATGGAGGGGCGGACTACACCGATCATCCTCGGCGGACGGTTGTATGCGATTACCCCCGCGGGGGATGTGAACAACAAGCTCAGCATTCAGGAGCGCGTGGTCTGCCTGGACGCCAACGACGGCAAGCTGCTGTGGGAAAAGAAATTCAACGTTTTCGATTCGGATATCGTCCAGCAAAGGCTTGGCTGGACCGCCATGGTCGGCGATCCGCAGACGGGTTACGTCTATGCCCATCTGACCGGCGGCGAGTTCGTCTGCTTCGATCGCGATGGGAAGATCATCTGGAAGCGCTCGCTCACCGAGGAATTCGGGCGTATCAGCGGCTACGGCGGACGAATTCACTTCCCCATTCTGGACGAAGATCGCGTTGTCATCAGTTTTTTCAGCTCCGGCTGGGGCGATCAGGCCAAGCCGCTTCATCGCTACGTCGCTTTCGATAAAAAGACCGGGCGGATCATCTGGTGGTCCGCTCCCGGCGAGCAACCCTATGACACGACCTACGGCGTCCCGGTGGTGGCCGTCATCGACGGCAAGCGAATGCTCATCGCCCCCAACGGCGACGGGAACGTCTACGGGATGCTGGCCCGGACCGGTGAAAAGGTCTGGACATTCAAGCTCGCCAAGCGCGGGCTGAACTCCTCTCCCGTGGTTGATGGCAACTTCGCCTACGTCACCAACGGCGAGGAGAACATCGACACGACGGAGATGGGCCGCGTGGTCTGCATCGACGCCACCAAGACAGGGGACATTACCACATCGGGAGAAGTTTGGCGTGCGGAGGGAATCAAGGCCGGGTTCGCGTCGCCGGCGATCGCCAACGGACGGCTCTACGTGGTGGACAACAGCGCGAACCTGTTCGCCCTCGACGCCAAGACCGGCAAGCAATACTGGACGCACGAGCTGGGTCGAGTCGGCAAAGGCTCGCCGACGGTGACGGCCGACGGGATCATCTATGTCGGAGAACAGAACGGCATTTTCCACATCCTCCGCGACGAGGGCGACAAGTGCGTGTCACTCGACCGCGAAGAGTTCCAGCCCGAGGACAAGACCATCGACGAGATCTACGGCTCACCCGTGGTGGTGGACGGGCGGGTGTACTTCATGAGCCGGTACCACACCTACTGTCTTGGGACCAAGGGAAAGACGGCCGAGGCCGTGGTCATTCCCCCCTTGCCGCCTGAAGCGAAATCGTCGGGGAAGGTCTCGCGTCTGTACGTCGTGCCCGCGGAGGCGACCCTGAAGCCGGGCGAGGCCGTCAGTTTCACCACGGCGAGCTTCGACGATCGTGGTCACGCAACGCCGATGGAGGCGAATGCAAAGATCGCCTGGTCGATCACGGGCGCAAAAGGCGCCATCGGAGAAGACGGCAAGTTGACCGCCGCCGCGGACCAGACATTCTCCGCGGGAACAGTGACAGCGAAGGTGGGCGAACTGACCGCGACCGCGCGCGTGCGGGTGGGTCCTACGCTGCCAATTCAAGAGAACTTCGACGCGATGGCCGTGGACAGCGTCCCCGCCGGTTGGATCGGCATCTACGGGGGCAAGACCAAAGTCGTGGAGCGCGAGGGCAGCAAAGTGCTGCAAAAACTGGCGTCCAAGGAAAAGCCGTCGCCGCCTTTCATGCGAGTGCGCGGATACCTGACCGCTCCCATTGAGGGCGGATACACCATCACGGCGGATATGCTCAGCACGCCCAAGGGTGAGCGCTTCCGCGCGGACATGGGAGTCATCAATACCCGCTATTTCATGATGCTCATGGGCAATCAGACCCTGTGGATCGAATCCTGGTCGCCCATGCCCCGATTCCATGAAGAGATTCCTTTCACCTGGGAAACGAACAAATGGTATCGCATGAAAATGCGTGTGGAGGTTTCTGACAAAGAAGCCCGCATTCGCGGCAAGGTTTGGCTGCGCGACCAGGAAGAGCCGAAAGCGTGGACCATCGACGTGGTCGATCCCTATCCCAACCGCGAGGGCAGTCCCGGTGTATACGCCTATTCCAACGGCACGACCCCCAAGAGCGATGGTCCGGAAGTGTTCTATGACAATATACAGGTGCTTCGAAATGACTAGCTGCTTACAAGCCTCTAACAGAACCGGGAGCGCAAGCGACCGGTCATGGGTTTTTCGGCATTCCCCTTTTGGCCCCGCGCTTGCGCTTGGGGTTCTGATCGCCTGCGCGGCTGTCGCCCGCGCGGATGAACCTCGCAAACCCAAGAAGGGCGACTGGACGATGTGGGGCGGCGCGCCGGACCGCAACATGGTCTCGGACGAAAAGGGAATCCCCGCCAAGTGGGACATGAAGACCAAAACCAATATCAAGTGGACCGCCCCGCTCGGCTCGCAGACCTATGGCAATCCGGTCATCTCCAACGGCAAGATCCTCATTGGCACGAACAACACCGGCGAGTACAGGCCGCACAGCAAGGGCGACAAGGGAATCATGCTGTGTTTCGAGGAAAAGACCGGAAAACTGCTCTGGCAGGCGACGCATGACAAATTGCCCACCGGCCAGGTGAACGACTGGCCGGAGCAGGGAATTTGTTCGTCGCCGGTGGTGGAGGGCGATCGATTCTATTACGTCAGCAATCGCGCGGAACTTGTCTGCGCCGACATCAACGGAATGCTGGATAAGGAAAATGACGGTCCCTTCACCGACGAGAAGTGGAAGGAAGAGCAGGACGCCGACTTCGTCTGGTTCTTCGACATGATCGAGGAGCTAGGCGTCTTCCCGCACAATCTGGCCACATCCTCGCCGGTCATCGCGGGCGACACGATCTTTCTGATTACTTCCAATGGAGTCGACGAGGGGCATTTGAATCTCCCCTCGCCCGACGCTCCCGCATTCATCGCCGTGGATAAGAAGACCGCAAAGCTGCTGTGGTCACGAAGCGATCCCGGCAAGAACACCCTGCACGGACAGTGGTCTTCGCCCGCCTACGGAGTGATGGGCGGCAAGCCGCAGGTGATCTTCGGCGGCGGCGACGGATGGTGCTATTCGCTGGACCCGAAAACGGGCGACATCATCTGGAAATTCGATCTCAATCCCAAGGACTCGGTCTATGTTCTCGGCGGGCGCGGGACGCGCAATGAGATCATCGCCACACCGGTGATTTACGACAACAAGGTGTTCGTCAGCGTCGGGCAGGACCCCGAGCACGGCGAGGGCATCGGCCACTTCTACGCCATCGACGCGACCAAAACCGGCGATGTTACCGAGAGCGGTCGGATTTGGCACGTCGGCGGAGAGGATTTTCATCGCTCGATTTCCACATGCGCCATCGCGGACGGACTCGTCTATGCGGCCGACCTGAGCGGCTATCTGAATTGCTTCGATGTCAAGGATGGAAAACGATATTGGCGTTACGACACGGAGGCTGCCATCTGGGGGTCGCCCTACGTCGTCGATGGGAAAGTCATCCTCGGCGACGAGGACGGCGAAGTGATCGTCATGGAACACGGCAAGACGATGAAGGAACTGGCCCTCATCGACATGCAGAACTCCGTCTACACCACCCCCGTGGCCGCCAACGGCGTGCTGTACATCACCAATCGACGGACGCTTTTCGCTGTTCAGGGAACGCCGTAGCGTCTATCGAAACAATGCGTCGGCGGTCGAACGATGACCGCGCGGGGCTGCAAGCCACACAGTTCCTTCGAGTGCTCTATTTGTTGACGGATAGGAAAGAGGAGATTTCCAGAATGTCAGCTTGGACGAGTCAAATATGGGGTGCCGTGGAGCGCAACGGAATCGCACGACGCTATTATGGCAACGTACAGAAGTATGGCGGATGGTTCTTGAAGGATGGTCTCGCGGAACTCGTCGATGGAGCGAAGCGCCGGCGCTATCATGTTGTGAGAATGGGGAAGCAGGTAGTCGTGTTCAAAGACGTGATCGAAGTCTTGTGTTGATTTTTTGATCTCTCAGCATCCGCGAGCGAGGAGGACGAGCACAAATACGATTCCGATCGACACCAGGAAGCTGGCGATTCTGCCTGCCGGGCTTTCCCGCCACTTCTCGCGTTCGATATCCGCCGCCACCCGTGCTTCTATCTTGTCCGCCACGGGGTCCCACGCACGCTTGCGAGCCATGGCCCGAAGATCGTCATCTTCGATCTTGTCGATTTCGCCCATTGTCGCCGTGAAACCCGGCACCGCTCGCTCGGCCACAGCCCTGTCGGTGACATCAAGCTCCTGATATCGCGCTTCGATCTCTTGTTCCTCGGGTGTTGCGTGGTAGATGTCATCTGGCCAACCGTGCTCCATAATCTCCTCGGCCGTATCGATCCAGGCCTTCTTTCTCATCGCGTCCATCACGGCCTTGGATAGATTCGGGTCATCGAGGACCCCAGCCGCTGCCGACTCGTCTTTTGTGGGAGCCTTGGCTGACCACGAGCGCCACTCGTCCGAGGGAACCGTTCCTTCTTCTCGCTGCTTTAGGAACTCATCGTCTGGTGGCCGTCTTGCCAACCAAGCGCGCACATCGGCAGGTGACATGGCCTCGCGCGACAGCCATGCGGCCTTCTGCGCGATGCAGCTTGAAGCGGCCTCTTGGAGCAATGTCGCAAGTGAAATCCGACGCTGGTGGACCATCTCGAAAGTCTTGCTGAAGATGGTTTCATATTCAGCCGTTTCTGCGAGCGTGATTCCCATGCTCTTAAGGCCGACCAACAACGCAAGGGGGATTGCCTTGGTGCTCTCGCCACTATCTACGCCTTTGTTCCATGCGTCGAACATCGCATCGCAAGTAGCGCTGAAACGCTCTTCCGGATCGGTGCCAGAATCGTCCGTCTGTTGCCACAAATATCCGTAGATCCCAATCACAAGACCTTTTTCGAAAGCATCCGCATATCCTTTTGGCAGCGATCCTATGCTCCGTACCGTGGCAATATCCCACCAAGCGAGTGTGTACAGCCATTGTCGTGCCTGGGCTTTTGAGAGCGCTTGATTGAGGTGCGAAAGTGGGTGCGTTGTGAATCCGCCCTCGTACTGCGCGAGGAGCTGCTCTGTTCGCGATTGACCAAGCTTGGTAAAGACCTCAAGGGGCGTGGACATCTCGATGGCTCCGCTACATCGCTTCGAGGGGCTCGTTTTCATCGTATGGGATGTATGGGCGAGTTGCACGCTGTGGAATCAAGGCTGGCGCGCCGCCAACGGGAGTGGATGGGAATCGAACCCACCAGGGACCGCGTTAACGACCCCTCAACGGCTTTGAAGGCCGCGGGACCCACCAGGCGTCCGGACACTCCCCGGTGGGACTCGACTGTACCGCTTACCCGTTGGTGGAAGCAACGCCGGGGGAAGCGGAGTGAACCATGTGGCTGATCTCGGCCTTGACCGATTCGGCAGCACTCCCCATCCGCCGCAGCCAGCGGAAATGCGAGGCCAGACCGGCCCGAAACGTCTTATTGGCCCTGTACCTCAGGCCGAACTCCGCGCACGTGTTCTCCACGATCGGCGCCAGCGCCGTGTAATGAACGTGACACACCTGCGGGAACAAGTGGTGTTCGATCTGAAAATTCAGCCCCCCGAGCAGCCAGGAGAGCAGGCGGTTGCCGCGGGCGAAGTCCACGGTTGTTTCGATCTGGTGCGCGGCAAAAGTGGATTCCATCCGACCCGTGTCTTCCCGAGGCATCGGGAAATCGGCCTCTTCCACACAGTGCGCCAACTGAAAGACGACGCTGAGGATCACGCCCTGCACGTACGTTATCGCAAAGTAGAACACCAATACGACCAATACGGGATGCATCAATAGCGGGATGGCGAGGGCCAGCGAGAAGAATACCACCTTGCCTCCGATCAACGTGACCAGGTCCCACCCCTTGGGCCGCGCGATTCGGTGCTCGCCGATTCGGCCGGAGATCACGTTACGGAAGTCGTCAAAAACATGCCACTTGATTGGCAGGAATCCGTACAAGAACCAAACGTAGAGATGCTGCAACGAGTGGAACTTCAATCGCTTCTGATGCGGGGACAGCCGGCCCAGGGCACCCATGTTAATGTCATCATCCTGATCGGTGATGTTGGAGAAGGTGTGATGGATCGAATTGTGTTTCCGAGCCCAAATGTACGAGCTGCCTCCTATAAGGTCCAGCGTCATGGCCATGAGTTTGTTGACCCATCGGTGGTTTGAGTACCCGTGGTGTCCGCCGTCGTGCTGAATGTTGAACCCGATCCCCGTCACCGACAGGGCCAACGACATCGCCAGCGGGATCGCCATCCACCATGTGCTCGCCATGAAAACAAGCAGCAGGTACGAGGCCGCAAACCAGCCGAAAATGAGGGCCGTCTTCAGGTACATCCGCGGGCAATCGCGCCGCCTTAGCCCCGTGTTTTGGAAATATTGATCCACTCGTTGTCGAATTGCACGATCAAATTCACCGTTTGTGCCGAACTTCAGTGCGTTCGCATCCGCCGGACATCCATGACCAATGGGTATGGTCGATCCATCTTCTTGTTTCACGGCTGCTCCCTATTCTAAGGGCTGGGATCAGGTCTATGCCTTCTCCATCCGTTCACGACCGCTCATGAACGGACGAAGAGCTTGGGGAATCGTAACCGAGCCGTCGCGGTTCTGAAAGAGCTCCAAAATGGGAATGAGCACACGCGGCGAGGCGATCACCGTATTGTTGAGCGTATGACAGAAATGCACCTTCTTGGCCCCGTCGCGATAGCGCAATTTCAGCCGCCGGGACTGAAATTCATAGAAGCGGGACGCGGAGTGCGTCTCGCCATAACCGTTGCGTGAGGGCATCCACGTCTCGATGTCGAACTTCTGGACCTGCCCCATGCCCAGATCGCCGGTGCAGACGTTGACGACGCGGTAGGGTAGTTCCAAAGCTTGCAAAACGTCCTCGGCGTTCTTGAGGATCGCCTGATGCCAACGTTTGCTCTCCTCCTTGTCGTTGCGGCAGACGATGACCTGCTCGACCTTATCGAACAGGTGGATGCGGTACAGGCCCGTGGTGTCCTTGCCCGCGGCCCCAGCTTCGCGTCGGAAACACGTGCTCATGGCGCAGTATTTGAGCGGCAGATCGGACTCGCTGAGGATTTCATCCGTATGATACGCCGTGATCGGCACTTCGGCCGTGCCCACCAGCGACATTTCATCGCGCTCGCACAAGTACGCCTGGTCGCGTCCCGTGGGGAAGTACCCCGTCCCGTACATCACTTCTTCCTTGACCAGCACCGGCACGACCATCGGAACAAACCCCCGCGCGACCATCATGTCCTGGGCAAGCCGTAGCACAGCCTGGTGCAGCAAGGCTCCGTCGCCCTTGAGGATGTAATTCCGTGAGCCGGCCAGCTTCACGCCGCGCTCGATGTCGATGATGCCCAGCTCCGTTCCCAGTGTGACATGGTCCTTGGGCTCGAAATCGAAGCGCCGCACCTCGCCGACTTTCCGCAGCTCGACGTTTTCGGATTCGTCTTTGCCGATCGGCGCATCCGGGTCGGCGGGCTGGGGGATGGTGAGCATGAGCTGGTCGAACTCGGCCAGGATCGGCCCTTCGGAGTCTTCCAGCTCCTTGATCTTGGGCTTGAGGGCGGTCATCTCCGCCTGGACGCGGTCGGCCTCGGCCTTGATGTCCGCGTCGGTCTTGCCCTCGGCGACGGCCCGCTTGTACCACTCGGATTTGGAGTTCCGCAGCAGGCCGATTCGCTGGCCGCTCTCCTTGACCTGCTCGCGGTACTTATCGAGCGTGACCTGCAACTCCCGCCGCCGCTGATCGACCTCGACAAGCCGATCCACGTCGCAGCCGATCCGCTTGGCCGCAGCGGCCTGCTTTACTGAATCTATGTTTTCTCGAATGAACTTGATGTCGAGCATTCGGTCTCCATACCCCTTTCCCCTCAAGGGGAGAGGGTCGGGGTGAGGGGTGAGAATAGCCCAGCGTTTTAACTCTGGGAAGCGCGACCAATTGTACTCGGCACTACCGAAGGCCGAAGTTGCTCAACGGCGCTGCGTGTCAACCATTCACGGATGTAGCTATTCAGGTGATGCTTTTCGGAAGGGCTTAACGAGTGGATCCCCGGTAGTTGCTTTATGTGGCGACCGGACCTAACCCTGAAGGGTGCACTGGGGTCATCGACGACCGCGACGCTACTCCAAGGGCATTTGCAAAGCGACGCGAATTTGAATTTGTAGACCAATCCTTCTTTCCACACGATTAGAAACCGAAGGCGACGAGGAAACATCAGGAAGTAGCTCGCAAAACTGAACCAAACGAGGCGCGCAACGAGTTCCGGTCCAAACATAGGGGGCTTCCAAAAAAGGATAGGCAAGATGAACGACTCGATTGCAAGATGGAAGCCCTGATATAGCCACACCGCGGCTGCGACGGTGCGCAAATACCAGATGCGAGACGAGCCCGGCATCCATACCCGCATCGTCTCGTCATACTCGAACCCGCACTCCGGACAGCGATGATTCTTGGGCAGTCCTGTCAGGTCGTACCGACAGATCGGGCATTTCGTGATCTGCTCGCCGCCTGCGGACATGAGGAACGATTATAGCGGGGATGACGAACCTGTACCGAAGGCTGACGCCGCGCCGGGTCTTCACGTCGGCTCCTCGGCCTCCATCGGCGCACTCCGGGCGCTGTCAAACAGACTTCTCGTCCGCTCTTAGGGCGATTCTATTCGTCGTTCCCGATTTGCACGTCCACGTTGACATGATCGAACAATCGCCCCAGCGGGGACGCTTCCAGCAACTGGTTGCGAAGTTCGGCCAGCGCCCCGGGGTCGGCAAACGCGCTGATCACTCCGTTGCCATCAATATTGCAGGATGATACCTGGAAAACCGTGCCCGCCGTGATGGCCGCGACCACCGTGCGACGGCCGAAGCTGCGACTGCGTTTCTTGTGTTGCATTTGAGTTTTCTCCTTTGGGGATTCAACAGTCCAGACAGCGCCAAGGCACGCGCCTTAACGCCCGGTTCTGCGCCCTCCACCACGATACGCGTCGAAACGGACATGCGTCCGCATCTTTCATGCGGTTTCTGGGATGGACTTGGTTGCTGAGAGGGTTGAGAGGCGTTGCGTCCCGCGAGGAATAAACCAGGGCATTCATGGGGGCCCAAGGCCCCCGCCTATGTCACTCGATTTCAGCCCACTACTGCTTGATCTCCACGACCGAGTTCAGCTCCCCGTACTCGTTGGTTTCGATTTCGGGGTTGAAGAGGTCGTGGGACCAGCGTCCGTCCACGACGAGGCGGTAGCGATAGCGCCCACGGGGCAGCTTCAAGCGGGCCTCGAAGTCGCCGTCGGGCAGGCGGCGCATGGGCGTGGTGTGCGGCATCCAGTCGTTGAAGTCCCCGGCGATCTGGATTTCGCCCGCCTCAGGCCGGTGGCTGCGGAAGATAACCACGTCCGACTCCTGCCGCACCCCGTAAATGGCCTCGATCTTGCGCTCGATCTCCTCGTGCGTGGAGGCCGGTTGGGGCATCGACGTCTTGATAGGTACATCAGGCACGACCATCGGCATGAGCGGCTCTGCGGGCAACCCTAGGGTGAGGGGGGCAGTCGTTAAGGGTATTGAAGTTTGAACCGGCCTGACCGTCGGCTGACGCGGCACGGCGGGCTGCACGGGCGTCATCGGCTTGGCAGCGGTGGCGGGGGCTACCCTGGCAGTAGCCACCTCAACGGTCCTTTCCGGAATCGCGGGAACGTCAACCGGCGGGACGATCGCCGTGGGAATTCTTCGGCTGTCGATCAGCGTTGTCGTGGTGGCTAGGAGTCGCTCGGCGTCCCTGGCCAGCCGCTCCATGTGCTGCAGCATCTCCGGCGTGGGTACCCGCGGCGGCTCGGCGGCGATCAGCTCGCGGGCCAGCTTCTCGAAATCGCGGGCCCCCATGCTCGTCGGGGCGAATTCCGTAATGGGCTGCCCGAAGCTTGCGCCCTCCTTGAGCTTGGTATTGAAGTTGACGATCGTCTCGTAAACCAGTCCCTTGAAGCGATTACGCAGCTCCGCCAGGATTTCCCGCGCCAGCTTCGTCCGCACGTCATACTGATTGGGCAGGATGCGCATGACCGGCTTGACGCCATTCCGTTCGCTGATCTGCTCGATGGTGGTGAGCTGCCGGGTCAGGCCGTGCAGCGAGAAGTAGCCGGTGTCGACGGGAATGACTACTTCGTTGGCCGCCCGCAGCCCGTTTTTCATCAGCATTCCCAGGTGCGGAGGGCAATCGACGACGCAATAGTCGTAACGCTTGCCGTCGGCCTCCAGCAAATCCCGCAACAGCGTTTCAGCGTCCTGACGATCGCCGAGCCGCGGCTCCAGCCCCGCGAGGCTGGCCTTGGCCGGAGCAAGGTCCAGATTTGGCGCGATCTGCCAAGTGATGCGCGACAGTTCGATGGGTTGCCCCTCGATACGCCCCAGAAGGCAATCAAGGATGGAAAGATCGATCTGCTCTTCCGGGACGGCCATTCCCAGGGCGCAATGACCCTGGGGATCGAGGTCTACCAGAAGAACCCTGCGGGCTTCCCTGGCAATCGAGGCCGCTAGGTTGATTGCAACCGTGGTTTTGCCGCAGCCGCCTTTTTGATTGGCGATCGTGATGGTTCGCACGAATGACCCTCGATCTTACTCATCCGAGGATGAATTCAATCGGAGGCGTGCAAAAATATCCGTTTTCGACGAGCCGCCTCCTGCCGCCCGACGAACGGTCTACAAGGAATACCGCCCCGAAAGGGGCCAATAGGCGTCCGCGACGCGATCCATCCATGATCGCAGGTCGCGGACCGACCCATCGGCACGAGGCGATGTTCCGTTTGGACGTATCGGATATCAGCACTGAAAAACTTGAAGGCGACCTAACCGAAATCCCGCGCGCCAGCATTGCGGATGCGGCCCGTCAAGCGGCGCAATGCTGGCAAATCACAGCGCCAGACAAGCCACGGAACCTAGGCGGCGCAAAGGCGCTGCACCTTGAAAAAGACCCGATTTCACGGTTGATCGGTTGAAGTGTGGTCGTGAATAATGATCCATTTCCCGGCCTCCCGGCGAAGAACGAGTGAGAAGTTTCCGCCGATGGGTTGAGCGCGATCCAGCCGCCAGCGGCCAAGTACGAGGGCCACGGAACGGCTCGGCATGGTGATTTCCAAGTCGCTGAAAGTGAGGCGGCCCATGGCCTCACGGTTCGGGTAGCGCTGACGGTATCGGTCGAGCGTGGCCCGCCAGCCGCGGGTGACCTTGCCGCCGGAGCTGAACGTAAGGTCGGGGGAATGCCAATAGGGCACCATGAAGGCGTCGATGTCGCCGTCGTTCCAGGCCTGAGCTTGTCGTTCAAGGATTAGCCGAATCTCTTCGGCACAGCGATTTCGGGGTGAAGAATCCGAATCATTTCGTGCTGAGGCTGCACAGCCCGCGGCCACTAATGCGCCGCCTAGCATCACGCCGAGGCCAAGGATTTGAGGACGATCGGTCACAAGGTTTACTTTCCGGCCGTCTGTAGGGTCTGCGACGGCAGATCGAGAGTCTATCGCCTTTCGGACGTGGGGCAACATTTCGGACCGGGCTTCGGGCATGAGCCGTTTCCCCTTATCGGCTCGCCCCATATCCGCCGGTGTCAGGCAGATGACACTTATCGTTCGAGCAAGTTAGCGGAAGCCGCGGAATGGTCCGATGTTCGATGCATCATGCCCTCAGTGGATGGAGCTTTATCGCTGTCCATATTCTGACCATTTCCCTATTTTTTCAGGATAAACGAGGAGTGCGGAGGGACGTTAAGTCCGCCATGACCTGCGACGATAGCGATAAAGGCCGCGTTGCCTTTAGAGGCGAAATCACGATGCCGAACGATGCACTCCATTTTGATCGACTTGCGACGGACACGCTCGCTCCTCACGTGCGATCGCGCTCCACGGACGTTGAATCGACGCGGGCGATGGTCGCCGCCGTGGACGCTCGCGATCCCTACACTCGCTCTCATTCGGTGAGCGTGGCCGTGCACGCCGTGGCGATTGCTCGACGAATGGGTCTATCGCCCGCGGAGGTGGAATCGCTTCGGAAAGCCGCACTACTTCATGATGTGGGCAAGATCGGCGTCCCGGACGCCATCCTCACTAAGCCCGGGCCGCTCACCCCTGAAGAATTCAACACCGTCAAGCGGCACCCGGAAATCGCCATCGAGATTCTCGGACACCTCAGCGTCCTCGCCGATCAGCTCCCCGCGATCCTGCACCATCACGAGCGTTTCGACGGGCGAGGGTACCCGGCGGGGCTTAAAGGCGAGGCCATTCCCCTTGGCGCTCGAATCCTGGCCGTTGCCGACGCCCTGGACACCATGCTCTCGCAACGGACCTATAAGCCGGCCTATAACGTGGACCAGGTGCGTGCGGAACTGATCGCCGGATCGGGCCGACAGTTCGACCCCACTGTCGCCCGCGCCGCCCTCGCGCTTCTCGACGAACGTCCGCCGAAACCGTAGACACCATATCTTAGCAGCAGGCTTCCACCAGCGCGACAGCTCGATCCTCAATTGCACTGAAAGCGCACGTCGCAGTGTTTCCCCTCTGGGCATTGAAAGTCGCCGAAGCACTCCACCTTCGACGGATCATAACAATAATGCTGGGAGTTGCAGGCTTGGCCGCCCGGACATTGCGAATCAAAGTCGCATTCCGTGTCGCAATTAACGCCGGGAATGCAGTTTCCGGGAACCTCGCACTCATAGAATACGTTGCAGCGTGCGCCCAACTCCGTACAATCCTCGTCCACGTTGCACTCGCCCGACCTGCACTGCCCGAAACTGTTGCATCTCGGGGCCTCGGCCGGGCAGACGGAATCAGTCAAGCATGTACGGGGCACGCACTGGTCGAAGTCGTCGCAGCGCTGGCCTGCCGGACAAACGACAACCGGGACATTCCGGCAGGTATAGGGAATGCACTGTTCGAAGACATCGCACTCCAGGCCCAAAGGACAGACCCCATCTACTATGCAACTATGGGGAATGCACACATCGAAGTCGGTGTCGCAGCGCAGATCAAACGGGCAGTCAGGAATGCACGGCTTGGGTTGGCACTGGCTGAATGAAGCATGCCCTGGGTCGTTAAAGTCGATGCCGTGATGGCAACGATGGTAATACGGGCAGTCGGAATCCTCTTCGCATACGAACGGCACGCATTGGTTGAAGTCGTCGCAGTACAGGCCCGACGGGCAGTCGATATCGTCGTCGCAATTCCTGGGAACGCATTCCTTGAGGCCGTTGCAGACCCAGTTTAAGGGGCAGTTGCCGCTGTCGCACGCAACAGGCACGCACTGCTGATATTTGCAGCTTCGGCCCGTCGGACAGTCCCCGTCGATTATGCAGTCAAACGGCACGCACTCGGCGGACTCGTTACAGCGCAGGCCTGCGAGGCAGTCAGAATCATCGAGGCACGCCCGCGGCTCACAAGTGATGTTGGTTGGGTTGCAAAACAGGTCCGATGGACATTGGGAATCATCGTTGCACGCAATAATCCCGCAAGTACCCAATGCGATCAAGCACGTTTGTCCCGCCGGACAGCCGGAAGTTTGGTTCACACTCGAAGTTGAATCCTCGCAAGGATACGGCAAGCACGCCCTCAGTCCAAGATCGCATCGCCTTCGCGGGTTCCGGCAGTCGGCGTCGGTGCAGCATCCGCCGCTCGGGTCACAAGGGCTTCCATCGTCGTCATCGTCGCCGGGGGGCACGCATGGAACATTCGGCTCACAAAGTCCGTCGTCGTCATCTGCGAGTCCACATTCGTTGCTCTGATTAGTAGGGTTGCAGATCCCGCCGCCGTCATCGTCGTCATCATCTCCTGCGTCAGGACCGAATTCGAAGTCGATGCCCTGGACGTTGACCTGTCCCGTGAAGTCGGCTTCCAATTGAGAACAAAGAGTGAAATTGTTGGTGAGCACCCGGCTGCGGGCTTCTTCGGACAACTCCAGGCTTTGATCGGGGGACGTCACCTGTCCATTGGCGGCCGTGATGGTAAAGGTCCCCGTGTCCACGCCGCTTTCGCATGGGTTGACCGCCCCGGCGGCGCCGATGAAAACCTTCAGCGTGGCCGTGCCGGTGACGGATTGCTGAGCAACGGCCAACTTGCCGCTTCCGGGGTCGAGCACCTGCACCGAAGTGCTTCGCAGACGGATCGTACCGCTGTCCGGAGAGTCCGTCGGCGTCCTGGCGAAGAGCAGGCCCTGGACGTCGGCCACGTTGCTGACCAGCGTGTTGGGTTGGGCAATAAATATCCCGGCCAGGCCGAGAGTCAACGAAAACGTCCCGTTCGCCGCGGTAAACGTAACCGATCCCCCGCCGGGGTTGACGCTGACACTGCAACGCAAGGCGAGCAGCGCGGCAAACGCCCCCGCGGCAATCGGAATCGCCCATTTCCTGTTCACCAGATCCCTCCTCCTGAACTGCTTGAATCGGACAGATCCAACATCGCACAAGCCTGCTCGGCCCCGACATTTGTAGCTCAATTGGAGCCGTTTATCAAACACCCGTCGAGGCTCTCGACGACGCCGTGCAAGTACCTCGCTCCCGGACCCGCTCTGCGAGGTGAGAGGGGGTGGATTCCCGCTTTCGCGGGAATGACGACGTAGGACGGGAATGACGGAAGGGAGGCGGGTATGACAACGCCTACGCTGCTAAAACGACGACCGACCACGAACACACGTGTTCGGAAGTCCCTCCACATAAGTTGTGCGTTCAGAACGTAGATGCAAACGTAGAATAACCTCTTTCCATATCCCTGGGTTTACGGTCGTTCTTGAACGGGCTCCTTGTCAACTACTTCCATGATTTCCATCATGGCGTAGTGCTGTCCATCGAAGCAGTGAAAGACGAAGAGGTCTCCCTTTCGCAGTCTCCATTTCGCTTGTTCGTATCCGGTTTCCGGTGCCGCAGCGAGGTCATCGAAGCTGCCATCCGCAATTCGCAACGATCCAGGTCGTTCTGGGCCTGAGACGTCGAAATGGCGAAGGATCAAGTGATCCTCCACCTGCTCAACGAGAAAGTCACTTCTTCCGAACGGTTCATCCTTGAACCCGCGAGAAAAGCTCACACGCCGTAAGTTATTTGTCATTAACACGGCCTCACCATTAAGAGTATTCTCCACAAAGGATCGCGTCCCGTCGGGCTGATACGCCCAACGCACCAGTGCGTATCGCTTCCGATATCCGACCAGCAAACATGATTCTCGTCCGCCAACTACTACCCTAACCTCTGCAGACAAGCCGACGAATCCCGCCTTCGTCGCCTGGATTTTCACCATTCCAGGTCTCGCCCCCTCTACCACGAAAGCACCCTGCTCATCAGTAAACGCGACTGCCTCATCGTCTACCGAGATTAGAATCCGATTCAGACCTTGCTTCGGATCCTCCAGACGCACCCGGCCGACAATCGAACCGGTATTCCTGGGCGTGAGCGGTTCAAGAACGATGTCATCCCAGACTAATAGGTCACCGGCTTGAAGGATCATCGGGCGAACGTATCGCTCGTAGCCGGGTACGATGATATGCAACTCAACCGGTATGGTGGAACCGACTATGAACATGGGATCCAAGACGTACTCCCCGTCCGAGAGCATCCCCCCGTGGTATCCGGTTGCTGACGGTCCAACTAAGCGAATCTCCGCTTTGCCCCGAAATCGGTGTTCGTCACGAGCACGGGCGGAAAAAATCACCGTCGCAACACCGTGAATGTGCTCTCGCGCCAACTCTACCTCGGCACCAACGATGGCCTCTTCCAGCGTCTTAAACTTCTGCCGACGGATGGTTTTTGACTCGTCGACATTTGCGGGCTTCTCTTGGGCCAGGACCGGCGACTCCGCGACCAAATAGAGACCGGAAAGTAGGGCGACACGAAGAGTCGAAGCAACGATTATCAAGGGGGAATTCTGATTGGAATTCGACATAGCATACTCCTTCATTAGCATTTGACGCTTTTTTGTCCGCGAAGTTCCCGCCAAGCCAACAAACCGCGCCTCCCCACCGTCATTTGGACATCTTTACATATTATTCATTCATGGTGAGCTGAAGTGGTCGAGCAGCATGCTCGGGGCCAAAACCACTACTTGATGTCGGGTTGACAGGAAGAACCCCGCTGCTTGGGAATGTCTGGAGAATTGGCATCCGTAAAAAGAAGAAGGGGCGGCCCGGAGTGGGTCGCCCCTGTGTCTAGCCATACGCACAGCGGAGGGCCGCTATGCTACGCTTGCTTACTTGGGGAAGCAGAACGACCGGCCGTTGACCGTCGGATTGGTGGCGACGATGAACGAGCCGCTCTTGCTGCAGGCGACGGCCTTGATCGTGGCGCGACCGAACTTCGCCGCGAGGACGTTCTTGCACGCCGTCGGGCTGGGATTGCGCGGATTGAAGTTCTTATTGGTCGTACGCGCCCAACGGGAGACCTGGGCCTTGCTCACGGTCTGGACGACGGCGCCCTTGTTGATCCAGTTGGCGAAGCTGTTGAGCGTGGTGGGCGTGGGGCGATTGGCGCCGGCCGGGCCGCGCGTCTGATCGCACAGCGTCTTGTAGGAGCTGATCTTCTTCTCGAAGGTGGTGCAGCAGGTCCGATAGGCCGAGGAACCGGTGTTGCTGCCGCCGCTGCGCTTGTTGTTCTTGCGGTTGTTGTTCTTCTTGTAGCCGCCGCTGGGCTGTCCCCATCCGCCGAAGCCCGAACCCCAGGAATAGCCCGAGTTCGAGTACGTCCCGTAGGTCGACCTTGACCTGGAATTGCTACGTCCCTTGTACGATGTTGCCATTGTCTGTTTCTCCAAAAAAGTACTTTCTTTTCAAGTCGCGACTGCGACTCGAGCGATTCATCGGACCACGTGTGGGTCGCCTTGAGAAATGGCGGGTGTTTCTCGCGTCCGTTTCAGTCCCCGTGCGCGCGCCACGACAGCGAGTCCGTCCGGGTGACCAACCGGCGAGCAGAAGGCTCACACCGAAAAAAGACTGGATTTCACGCTGAAAACGGCGATTTTAGGCCCGGCGCGGCTGCCTGTTGAGTGTCCGAAAGAATTCTTGCAATCGTTGTAATCCGCACGAATCCACACGTTGCGATCTCGAAAAAAAATCTCTTTTTTTTCGCCGGATCGTCACAGAAATGCCAGGAATGGAAGAGGTCAGCGATCCTCGAGGCCGGAGGCCTCCTCGCGGAGTCTGCGCAGCCCCTCGAAAATCCGGGATTTCACGACGGACTCGGGGAGGTCGAGCACTTCGGCGATTTCCGCGCGGGAAAGGTCTTCGACATAACGCAGCCGAAGCACCTCTCGCTGGGATTCATCCAGTGATTGCACCATGTCCGCGAGCCTGGAGCGGGCTTCGTTTCTGACTAATTGGGTGAGCTGGCCGGTCAACGCTTCGTAGACCTGCGAAACGCCGGCGGCGGGCTGCCCGTCCTTGTGGATCGCTCGGCGGCGAATCAAATTGAGGCAGTGATTGCGAGTGATCTTGTAGAGCCAGGGGCGAAAGTCATCAGGGATATCGACGGCGGTGAGGACTTTGCAGGAAATATCCTGGACGGCGTCCTCGGCCTCCTCCATGCGGCCCAGATAGCCCCAGCAGAATCGCAGCAAGGCCTCGTGATAGAGCCGGTGCAGCTCCGCGCCCGCCTGCGGATCTTTGGCCCGAAGGCGGCTGACAAGCGAAGGAGTCGGGTCAGGAATTCGAGACGATGGTTCGGCCCCCACGGCAGGCTCCTGCGCTCTTTTGCACGGACGACGCGTTAAGAGATTCCCTATGGCAGAGGTGCTTATTTTATCGCCTGCACGGCACGTAAACAAACGATTGTCATTTCTAGAGTTATGAAGACTTTGTGAAAACTTTCATTGATTCATTCTGACGACGAAGTACACTAGGGGCACGACTTCTTGCCTGTTTCAGCAGGATGGTCGGCCTAACCGGGAAGCGGGAACGAGGAAGCGATTGAGGCCAAACAGATGAGCCTTGAGCCCTATGCGGCCATCGGCGCGACCATCCTTATGGTGATCGTCGTCGCCGCCGTCATGTTGATTCTCGCTCATGCGATCGGGCCCCGTCGGCACGGTCCCGTCAAGGACAGTCCGTACGAATCTGGCATGCCGGTATCCACCGACGCCCGGCGGCGCTTTCACATCCGTTTCTATGTCGTGGCCATGTTGTTCATGCTCTTCGACGTGGAAGTGATCTTCATGTGGCCCTGGGCGACGGTTTTTTATCAGGCGAGCGTCACCGGGGCGACGATCCCACTGGAAACGGGCGGCGTCGCCGGAAAGGGTTTCCTGCTCGGCGGCATGGCGGTCTTTTTCGCGTTGCTCCTCTTTGGACTGCTGTACGAATGGAAAAAGGGAGCGTTCCAATGGGATTGACCCCCGCCGCGTCGTCCTATCAAGCAAGCAAGGAAGAGTACCTGAGCACCAAGCTCAGCTATCTGATGGATCTTCTGCGTGAAAAGACGGTGAACTGGTCGCGGAAGAACTCTCTGTGGCCGATGCCTTTCGCCACGGCCTGCTGCGGCATCGAGTTGATGGCCACGGGAGCGAGCCGCTACGACATCGGCCGATTCGGGGCCGAGGCCATGCGTTTTTCGCCGCGGCAGTGCGACTTGCTGATCTGCGCCGGGCGCGTGGCCATCAAGTCCATGCCCGTCCTGCAACGCATTTACATGCAGATGTCGGAGCCCAAGTGGGTCATCAGCATGGGTGCGTGCGCCAGCACGGGGGGAGTGTTCGACACCTATGCCGTCGTGCAGGGGATCGATCAGTTCATGCCCGTCGATATTTACGTTCCCGGCTGCCCTCCGCGGCCCGAAACGCTGCTCGAGGGAGTGATGGCCATTCAACGGATCATTGACAAGGATGGGGTGAAATCCAGTAAGGAGCGCGGTCGGGGATTGGGGCTGGTGGTCCAGCCGACGATTCAGGTCCAGGTCGAGAATCCGGCGGCTAACTAGCGTGAATACCAGTGCGAACGCGGTAGTCGATTTTCTCTCGAAACGATTCGGGGATATTGACTTCGCGCCGCATCCGTTGATGCCGCGCGAGGACAAGACCAAGGAGCAGTTGTGCATCCGCGTGCCTGCCGAGCGGTTGTTGGAAGTGGTGGGCTTCCTTCGTACAGATGAGCAGTGCAGCTTCGAGCAATTGTGCGACCTGACCTGCGTAGATTACCTTAACTTCCCGAAGGCCCGCGATCGGTACGGGGTCATCTACTCGCTGCTGTCCATTACGAAGGGACATCGCCTTTGGGTGAAATGCTTCGTAAATGATCCGTCGCCCGAAGTGCCGTCGGTCGTGAGCATCTGGAAGGGCGCGAACTGGCTGGAGCGGGAAGTGTGGGACATGTTCGGCGTTCGGTTTGCGGGCCATCCTGACCTGCGTCGCATTCTCACCTGGGAGGCGTTCAAGGCCCACCCCTTGCGCAAGGATTATCCGCTGACCGGGAAGGGCGAACGAGAGGATTTCGAGCGAATTACGCGCGAGAGCGCGTGATGATGTTTGGTTTGCCATGACAAGCACACCTTCGACGGTGGAGTATTCCGGCGCGACCTATGCTCCTGAGGAGCCGGGCGGAGATGTCTGGGTTTTGAACCTGGGCCCGCAGCACCCGGCCACGCATACGACGCTGCGCCACGTGCTCGAACTCGAAGGGGAACGGGTGCTCGGCTGCACCGTACACATCGGATACCTCCACAGCGGATTTGAAAAGCTCGGCGAGCACCTGAATTACAATCAATACGTCGTGGTCACGGATCGGATGAACTACATCTCGCCGATGGCCAACAACATCGCATGGCATCATGCCTGTGAGGTTTTGTTCGGACTGGACCTGACGCCTCGGTGCAAGGTCCTGCGCACGATCATCGCCGAACTCGCCCGTATCCAGGATCATCTCCTGTGCGTCGGAGCGGCCGGTCTCGACCTGGGCGGCTTTACCGCCTTCATGTATCCATTCAATACGCGAGAGACGATTTACGATTTGTTCGAGGAAATCTGCGGGGCTCGGTTCACCACGAGCTACACGCGGGTGGGCGGGCTGATGCAGGACATCACGCCGGAGTGGCCCGGGAAAGTGAAAGCCTTCTGTACGAAGACCCTCCCCCCCGCCCTGATCGATCTCGAAAAACTGCTGACGCGGAACCGTATCTTCATCGAACGCACCAAGGGCATCGGCCATTTGTCGCACGACGACGCGGTGAACTGGGGATGGAGCGGCCCGCTGGCTCGGGCGAGCGGCGTTCGCCGCGATCTTCGAAAGGACGAGCCGTATCTATGTTACGCGGACAATTGGGACGGCAAAGGCAGCTCGGCCGTGCCGTTCAAAGTGCCCATCAGCGATGGGTGCGATTCGTATGCGAGGTATCTGATTCGCCTCGCGGAAATCCGCGAGTCGGTGAAGATCATCCTGCAGCTCATCGACAACATTCCCACGGGCCCCGTGGACGTTCTGCCGGAGGACAAACAGACGCTCCCGAATAAAAACGAGGTGTACTTCAGCATCGAGGGGTTGATTCACCACTTCGAACAGATCATGACCAATCGCGGCCATCAGCCGCCCGTCGGCGAGGCCTACGGCGCCAACGAGACGGCGAATGGGGAATTGGGCTTTTATCTTGCCAGCGACGGAGGGAATACGCCTTACCGGGCGCGGTGCCGGCCGCCGTCGTTCATTAACTATCAGTGTTTTCCGGAACTGGTCGTGGGACATCAACTGAGCGACGTCATCGCGGTGCTCAGCGGAATGAATATCATTGCGGCGGAACTCGACCGGTAACGAGTCAAGAGGACAAGCATTACTTATGGCCTGGGTAGCGATCAATCGAAATGAGCCGGTCGTCGATCCCAAGGGCCCCCCACTGCTCACCGAGGTCGTACGGGAGAAGATTCGGTCGTTCTTCGGTCGTTATGAGACCAAGCGCGCCGTATTGTTGCCCGCGCTTCACATTGTGCAGGATGCGCTGGGACATGTTCCCTGGCATGCAATGGTGGAGATCGCCGATCTGCTGGAGATTCATCCCTCCGACGTGATGGACACCATCTCCTTCTATACGCATTTCTGGACGCATCCGAAGGGCAAGAAAGTCATCACCGTCTGCCGGAGCGTCAGTTGCGAGATCATGGGGGGCGCGGCGGTGCTGGAAGAACTGAAGAAGCAACTGGGCATTGAGGAGCATGAATCGACGAAGGACGGCAAGTACAGCCTGGTGACCGAGGAGTGTCTGGCCGGGTGCGATCACGCCCCGTGTCTGCTCATCCACGAGCGGCTGCACAAGCGGGTCAAGCCGCAGGACGTAGCCAAGCTCCTGGCGGACACGGACAACGACCGTCTCTCGGTCCCGCGCAGCGATCTGTTCGATGCACCGGCCGCTTCCACCATCGCCAAAGCGACGCGAGCCGACGACTCGGCTGATGCCGCAATCGGCACCACCTCCGACGTGCGCGAAATGCGCGAGGCCGACTGATGGAGGATTTCGCCGATTGCCCTTTGACGATTCACGGACGAAGAACGGGTGACGAGCCCCTCTCAGACAACACGTCCTTCGACGCGGCACGTCCTGCTTGGCGCAGCGGCGGTGCTCGTGCTCTTTGTCCTTCTGAGCGAGGCCAAGCTGTGGCGGCCCGGCGAAGTGTTCACCATCCAGGAGAACATTCAGATCGCCGAGGCCCAGGCCTGGTGGGAAGGACGCCTCGATCTGCCGGAGCGCAAATGGGATTCGGCTCTTTTCAACGGGCGCGTTTACAGTCACTTCCCGCCGATGTTCAGCATTTTGTCGGCGGCCGTTACGCCGTGGTTCGGCGGCGTTCCCCATTGGGCGGTCGTTCTGCTTATCGCTCTGCCGGTTCCGCTGCTGGCGTACACCTTGTTCCTTCGACGCGCCGGTTCCCCGATGTGGGCGGCCCTGCTGGCGCTTGGTTTACTCTTCGGCACGTCGATGTACCCGGTGCTCGAAAAGACGATCCGCGGCGCTGCCCCTTACAATGTCAATCACACCCTGGGGGTTGTCGGGCTGCTGATTCTGCTCAACGAGTTTTATGGTCTGCGGCGCACATGGCTGATGGGTGCGGGGCTGATCGTCGCGGCACTTTCCAGGCAACTCACTTTGGCGTTCGCAATCCCTTTTGCCTGGGCGGTATTGCAAGGACCGCAAGGGCGAGCTGTTACCGGCGGGCTGGCGGCCGCCGCACTTACCGCGGTCATCGCGATCGGGGTTCCACTTACGCTCAATACGTTGAAATTCGGGAATCCGCTCGACTCGGGGTATATGCACATATACAACGATCGCCCGGAGGACGGCTTTTCGCGCGACGCGCGAGCGCATGGCTTGTTCTCCGCACACTTCGTCCCACGCAACTTTTACCATGCCAACATCGGCTTACCCAAGCTGCACCGCATCGAAATCGAGGGACGGACGCAATCTTTTATTCGACCCAACATCTGGGGGACGGGAATCTGGTGGACAACCCCCTTGCTGCTCTGGGTTTTTGTAGATTTTCGACGCCTGTGGCGGCAGCCCGCCGACCGAATGGTGCTGCTGGGCGCGGTCTTGGCGAGCACGGCCCTCTTGTTCTATCACAGCACCGGCTATCAGCAGCGCGGATTCAACCGCTACTCGCTGGATTACTTGCCGGCCCTGTTGGCGCTGGTGGCCCCGACTTGCATCGCAGGTTGGCGAGCATGGGTCAGCGCAGCGATGATCGGGTGGAGCGTCGTGTATTTTCGATGGTTGATATGACCCGCGTGCCGATCGTTGATGGTCGATCGGCGAACAGGCGCGGACCTGTTTGTCTAAGGATTGGGTAATGGCGTTCGAACCGGTGCTGCTGCGCAATCGGGGCGTCGAAGGCTCGACGTCCCTGGCGGTCTACGAATCGCGAGGAGGATACCGCGCGGCGCGAAAGGCGCTGAAGATGACGCCCGACGAAATCATCGAGGAAGTCAAGAAGGCCAATCTCCGCGGTCGAGGCGGGGCCGGCTTTCCCGCGGGAGTGAAGTGGGGATTTCTTCCGAAAGATCGGACCAGGACGCTTTTGTGCGTCAACGCCGATGAATCCGAACCGCCGACGTTTTGCAATCGGATTCTCATGGAGACCGATCCGCATCAACTGATTGAAGGAACGATTATCGCCGCGTACGCGACGCAATCACAAGTCGCCTACATTTACATCCGCGTTGAGTTTCACGAGCAGTTTCACATCGTGCAGAGGGCAGTGGATGAAGCCTACGCGAAGGGTTATCTCGGAAAGAAGATCCTGGGTAGCGATTTTTCCCTGGAGTGCTACCTCCATCGCGGCGCGGGGGCTTATGTTTGCGGAGAGGAAACGGGCCTGATCGAGTCGTTGGAGGGCAAGCGCGGCTGGCCGAGGATCAAGCCGCCGTTCCCGGCCGTGGAGGGCTTGTTCCGCCGTCCGACGGTGGTCAACAACGTCGAGACACTTTGCTGCGTTCCGCACATCATCGAGCGCGGGGCGGATTGGTTCACCGGCATCGGCCCGCCCCACAGCACCGGACCGAAGCTGTTTTGCATCAGCGGGCCGGTGAAACGACCAGGCTGCTACGAATCCCCCATGACCATCACCGTGCGCGATCTGATCGAACGCGACGACATGGGCGGGGGGATGCTGCCCAGCAAGAAGGTCAAGGCCGTTCTGCCGGGCGGAGCGTCGATGGGCATTCTCTCCGCCGACGAGCTCGACATGAAGATGGATTTCGAGGACCCCCGCAAGTACGCTCTGCTCGGTTTGGGTACGGCCGCGGCGGTGGTCATCGACGATGCGACCGACATGCGCATCGTCCTGCGAAACATGGCCCGGTTCTACGGGACGGAATCGTGCGGCCAGTGCACGCAGTGCCGCGAGGGGACAGCCTGGATGCACAAGATCGCCACGCGCATCGCCATGGACGCCGGGCGGACGGAGGACCTGGACATTCTTCTTGAGACGGCCCGCAACATGGGGATGATGCCCGGGCTGAGCATCTGCGGCCTGCCGGATGGGGCGACCTACCCCATCGAAACGATCGTGAAGAAGTTCCGCGGCGAGCTGGAGACTGCGATTCGTGGTCAACCAGTCGGGCGCGCGCAAGACTTGTTGAAGGTATTGAATTGACTTTTACACACGGAACATCGCATCCGATCCCGGAGATGAACAAACGATGACCAAAACGGCAATTACAAGCGCGTTTCAGAAGCTCGACGCAGTCGAACAGGCAGATGTACTGAGAACACTGGCCGCGGCCCTCGCGGAGTCGTTGACCGAGGAGGACCGATTGGACACTCAGGTGTTCAAACGACGACGACATGAAGTGCCCAATGCTCGCCCGTGGGCGCAGGTTCGCGCGAAGATCAACGCGCGTCACACGCGAAGACGATCGACTGGACGATGAATTACTCCATCATTGTGCTTCCGTCTGCGGAGCGAGACATGATGAAGCTGCCGGCTCGGGAATGGGAACGAATTCGACGAAGGATTGACCAGTTGGCAACGAATCCACGTTATGCCGGATCACGGAAACTACAGGGCACGAAAACGCATTACCGGGCACGATGCGGTGACTACCGGGTGTTGTATCGTATCGATGACAGCGCACGCGTCGTCATGATATATGCTGTCGGTCATCGGAAGGATGTCTATCGATAGACCGGACAATGCCGGTTGGTTGACGTGAAGGTAAGTGGGACACCTCGAACACCCCTCAGAAAGAGGGGGAATTGATAATGCCTAAAATCACGATCGACAATCGGGAAGTCGAATGCCGCGGCGGGGTCCCCGTGTTGCAGGCGGCATTGGAGGGCGGATGGGACGTACCACACTATTGTTACCATCCGGGACTCTCCGTCGTCGCTTCCTGCCGCCTGTGTCTGATGGAAATGATGATGCCCAATCCCAAGACGCAGGAATTGCAATGGTCGCCGAAGCTCGTGCCGTCCTGCCAGACCCCCGTGCGCGACGGGATGATCGTCCGATTTGACTCCGATCGCGTAAGGCAAAGCCAGTCGGTGTGCATGGAGTTTTTTCTCCTCAACCACCCGCTGGATTGTCCGGTCTGCGACCAGGCCGGCGAATGCCACCTTCAGGACTACAGCTTCAAGTTTGGGAACCCGGAATCGCGGATGGTGGACCAAAAGCTGGTGAATCCCAAGAAGGACATCGGCCCCAAGACGCTGCTCTATCAGGACCGGTGTGTGATGTGTACGCGTTGCGTGCGCTTCGCGGATGAGATATCCGGAACCCACGAATTGTGCACGGTCAATCGCGGCTCGCGGACGGAGATCGACGTTTTCCCAGGCCGGCCCCTGGACAACCCCTTGCAGGGCAATGTGGTGGACCTTTGCCCAGTGGGGGCTCTGCTGGACAAGGACTTCCTCTTCAAGCGTCGCGTGTGGGAGCTGGAAGGGACGCCCTCGATTTGCCCCGGATGTGCCACGGGATGCGCAATCCGAATCGACCATGCCGACGACCGAGTGTACCGACTGAAGCCTCGATTCAACCCCAAGGTCAACCAGTGGTGGATGTGCGACGAGGGGCGTTTTGGTTTCAAGTACGTACACGACAAAAAACGGATCCAAGCGCCGCTCGTGCGCCGAGGTTTGGAGACGCTGTCCCCAAATTGGGAGGATATTCCCTCCATCCTTCGGTTTCGATTGGAGGAGCATGTCCGCGAGAAAGGGGCGGCAAGCGTAGCGGCGATCCTTTCTCCATTCATGGCCTGCGAAGAGGCCTGGCTGCTGGCCCGTTTCATACGCCAAGTCGCCCCGGAGTCGGTTCTGACGATGGGTCCAGTGCCTACCGAAGGCGACGATCAACAGTTTCCTGTAGGTACAAACGGCAACGCGGTGCGTTTCACCATCCTGAAAGAAAAGTGCCCGAATCGCCGCGGTGTGGAGATGGTGCTCGCGGCCGCGGGCGGAAACTCATTGACCTTTGAACAATTCGTCGAGGTCTGTGGCAAGGGTACGTTCAGCGCGGCGTGGATTGTGGGCGGATACCCGAAACCCTGGGTTGACAAGAACACCGCCAAGATCGCGGCGAGTTTTGAGTTGTTGATTGTGCAGGATTTGTTTGAAAATGAGTTGATGGCGGGAGCGGCCGTTGTTCTGCCGTCTTGCGCCTGGGTTGAACGCGAGGGATCGTTTGTCAATGCCGCGGGATTGATCCAGACGTTTGAGCGGGCCGTCGATCCGCCGGACGGGGTTCGTCGAGACGGTCAATATCTATATGACATCGCGGGTTTCACGGGCCTCTATACCGGCGAGCGGGTCCGTGAATTGATGGCCGAGTCCTTGCCCGAGTTCGCCAACGTCTACGAACCCCCGGAGCTTCCGGCCCACGCGCATTAGCCGATTGCAAAAACATGCGTGAGTTTTTGACCAGTCAATTCGGCGTGAGCGTGGTGCTTGCGTTCATCGTGCTCAACGGCTTGATGGGGGCCACGGCGTACTGCATCTACTTCGAGCGGAAGATTTCCGCGTGGATACAGGATCGCTGCGGCCCCAATCGCGTCGGCCCCTGGGGTCTCCTTCAACCCATTGCCGACGGCGTCAAGTTCCTGGTCAAAGAAGATGTCATTCCCGATCACGTGGACAAGCCGCTGTTTATCCTCGCACCGGCGGTCATCTTTCTCGTGGCGTTCATCGGGTTCGCGGCCATTCCCTGGGGCGGGCAATTGAAACTGGACGGCCTGCTTGTAGACATTCAGGTCGCCAACCCCGACATCGGCCTGCTCTATGTCCTCGGCGTCGCGTCCATGGGCGTCTATGGAGTGGTCCTCGGCGGGTGGGCGAGCAACAACAAGTATTCGCTCTTCGGGGCCATCCGCGCTTCGGCGCAGATGCTCAGCTACGAAATTCCCATGGGACTTTGCATCATCGTCGTGGTGCTGACCATGGGAACCTTGCGTTTGGAGGAGATCACGATTCAACAGACCGGATATTGGGCCGGCTGGATTCCACAATGGAACGTATTTCTACATCCCCTGGCGTTCCTGATTCTCTTTATCACCGCCCTCGCTGAGTCCAATCGCACCCCCTTCGATATGGCGGAAGCCGAACAGGAGTTGGTGGGCGGATACCATACGGAGTACAGTGCGCTGAAGTTTGGAATGTTCTTTCTGGCTGAGTATGCGCACATGATTACCGCCAGTGCATTCATCTCCGTACTGTTCCTGGGCGGTTGGCACCTGCCGGGACTGGCATGGACCCAGCCGGAGGCGACGCACTGGGGCGCGGTGATCGCCAAGGTCGCCGTGCTCTCTTTGAAAATCGCCTTCTTCCTGTTCGTCATGATGTGGATTCGCTGGACACTTCCCCGGTTTCGTTTTGACCAGTTGATGCACCTGGCCTGGAAGGGGCTCATACCCGTTACCTTGGCGCTGTTTGTTCTGACCACGCTATTGGTCTTCCTGGGCCATCAACGCTCGCCGCTGTGGGCTCTGGGCGGCAACCTGTTCATTCTGATTGCCGCACTGCTGACGGCATCGTTGTCCGGCCGCCGCGTAACCGGGCGGCAGGTCAATCTTCCCGCCATCGCTCGCGCGTCTCATGCAGCCGGCGTCGGCCGGGTGGAGGCGCCGCGATGATTCCCGACTCCGACATTCTTCGAATTGACGACCCGCCCCTGTCGGCATCCGAACGTCTGTACTTGCCGCAGATCGTGGACGGCATGAAAACCACGCTTCGGCACCTCGGCAAAAACCTTGTCAAGAACACGTTTACCGTCCAGTATCCGGAACAGAAGCGTGACCTGCGATTGCAGAACTACCGCGGCGTCCACCGGCTTAACCGCGACGAGCAGGGCCGAGTCGCGTGCGTCGCATGCTACATGTGCTCCACGGCGTGTCCCGCGCACTGTATTCACATCGAGGCGGGCGAGTCTCCCTGGCCGGATCGGGAAAAGTACCCCGCCAAGTTTGATATCGACGAACTGCGCTGCATTTACTGCGGCATGTGCGAAGAGGCCTGCCCCGTCGATGCCATCGAATTGACGCCGCAGTTCGACCTCGTGGGGCGCACGCGGGAAGAGATGATCTTCGACAAGGAAGAACTGCTCTCCGTGTTTGATCGGACGGTGGCCGAAAAGCCCCGCAAGAACCCGCGCGTCACGGGCTACGCAGGAACGGGCAATCGTCCCGAACCGCCGAACACGAACGTCGGAGCTTCGGCGGAATGACGACCTGGCCCGCCTACGGTTTATACATTGTTTTCGCGCTGGGCGCCGCAGGCCTCTACTTCCTCCTGCCCCGAAGTGGCGCGTCGAAGAAGAAGACCGGCGCACTCCTGGGCGTATCGGCCGTCATCGGGCTGTTCGCGTTTTTGGGGTCGCGATCCATTCCCGTGGAGAGCGGCAAGCTTTATTTCTATCTGTTCGCGGCCCTGGCCATCCTAGCCGCCGTTCGAGTCATCACCCATCCCAAACCGGTGTATAGCGCCATCTACTTCGTCGCCGTCGTGATCGCCGTGGCCGCCCTGCTCGTGCTGTTGAAGGCGGAGTTTACGGCCATTGCACTGATCATCGTCTATGCAGGAGCCATCCTCGTAACCTACCTGTTCGTCATCATGCTCGCCCAACAACCCGGTTCTCCCATTTACGATCGCCAGACGCGGGAGCCGTTCGTTGCCGTCGCCGTCGGATTTGTCCTCACCGCGACCATCGCGGGGCGCGCGGGCGAGTCCGCGTCTACTGCCCTGCCAGGAACGACCGTTACTGATTTTGTGCAGAGCACAGGCTCAACGGTATCCCTGCCCGCGGGCAACACCATCGCGGTTGGCGCGGCGATCATGACCCGGCACGTGACGGCTCTGGAAATTGCGGGAGTGCTGCTGCTGATCTCGATGGTCGGAGCGATCGCCCTTTCCCGGAAGCGATTCCTTACGGAGATGCCTGTCGCGCCCGACCGCGCCTTGGGGGCCGTCGGAAAAGAGGCGGAACCGTTCTGATGCCAGAATCCATTCCCTATGTGATCGTGGGCGCGGTGTTATTCACCCTTGGTCTCGTTGGGTTTCTCACCCGACGAAACCTGATCGTGATTTTTCTTTCCACGGAAGTGATGTTCCAGGGAATCATTCTGAACGCAGTCGCCTATGCGCGACCCGGTCATGGCCTGGATGGCCAGGCTTATGCGCTCTTTTTGCTGGTCATCGCCGCGGTGGAGGCCGGATTGGCGCTGGGCCTGGTGATGCTCCTTTTTCGTCGCAAAGATACGCTGGACGCGGGAGCGTGGTCGCGAATGCGCGGGTAGCCGAGCGAATGTCCGTTGAAACATTGAAACTAAGCTGTCTCGTTGTCCTCCTGGCGCCGCTCGTCGCGGCCGTTCTGGCAGGCGCTTTCAGTCCGGTCCTTCGCGGTCGCGCGCATTGGCCGGTCATCCTAGGCGTAGGCACTTCCCTGGCCGCCGCGATCCACATAGCCTGGCAAATCTTTCACGCCCCCAGCGGAAATGAGACCGTCTACCTCGTTATCTATAACTGGATCACGGATAGCGGCGGGTCATCCTTCAAAGTGGATTTCCTCATCGACCCGCTTACGGCGGTGATGCTCCTTACCGTCACCGGCGTTTCCTTATTGGTCGTGATCTATTCCCGCGACTACATGCGGCAGCACGGTCACCCGGAGCGGGGCTACGAACGATTCTTTGCTTTTCTGGGATTATTCGTTTTCGCGATGTGCACCCTCGTCCTGTGCGGCAATTTCCTGCTGCTGTATCTCGGCTGGGAGGCTGTCGGCCTGTGCAGCTATCTGTTGATCGGTTTCTACTATGGCAAGCCGGCCGCGGCAGCCGCCGCCAAGAAAGCCTTCCTCGTCAACCGCGTCGGCGACTTCGGCTTCGGACTCGGCATCCTTCTGATTTACCTCTCCTTTCGGACGCTTGATTACCGAGCGGTCTTTGCAATGGTCGAGCAGGGTTTGCTCGCCTCCGGCGAAACCATCCCCGCCGCAACCTTGACCACGATCGCACTCCTGCTGCTATGTGGAGCGTGCGGAAAAAGCGCCCAACTCCCCTTGCACGTATGGCTGCCCGATGCGATGGAAGGCCCGTCGCCCGTCTCCGCCCTGATTCACGCCGCCACGATGGTCACCGCCGGGGTTTATATGATCGCTCGCTGCGGAGCGATCTTCGCCGCCTCCGAGACCGCGATGGTCGTCGTGGCGATCATCGGCGCGGCCACCGCCCTCTTTGCGGCCACGATCGCCCTCGTCCAGACGGACATGAAGCGCATTCTGGCATACTCAACGATCAGTCAGTTGGGGTACATGTTCCTTGCCCTGGGCGTCTACGCCGCCGACTCTGCGGTATTCCACCTTTTTACCCATGCCTTCTTCAAGGCCCTGCTCTTCCTCGGCGCCGGCAGCGTAATGCACGCCATGGGCGGCGTGATCGACCTCCGCCACTTGAGCGGACTGCGCCGCGTGCTTCCCTGGACCTATGCCACGTTCCTGATCGGCTCGCTGGCCCTGGCTGGCTTTCCCCTGTTCAGCGGGTTCTTCAGCAAAGACGAAATCATCCATCACGCCCTGGCCGCACATCCCGTTTTGGGCATCATGGCGTTGGTCACGGCCGCCCTTACCGCGTTTTATACCTTTCGAATGGTCTTCCTGGCGTTCCACGGCACGACGCGAGTCCCGGAAGGCGTTCATGCCCATGAATCGGGAGGCTGGATGCTCGCGCCGCTTTGTGTGCTGAGCGTGGGCGCGATTGCGGCCGGATACGTGGGCGTGAACTTCACCGGCCGCACGTTCCAACATTTTCTGGCCCCGGTGCTTTCCAAAACCTTTGCCGCGGCCCATCCGGCAACGCCGGTGGAACACGCCACTTTCTGGAGCAGCTACGGACTAATGGTCCTCTCCGGCGCGATTTCCATCGCCGCGATCGCCGCAGCTTATGTCGTCTATGTCCGACAGCCCTGGATCACCGGTTTGATCAAAGCCTCCGCGACCGGCGTGTACCGGCTGCTGTGGCGCAAATACTACGTTGATGAGTTGTACGACCGCGCCGTCATTGAGCCCGCTCGGCAGACGGCTCGAATCTGCGTGGGAATCGATGATTATTTCGTGGACGGCCTCATTTGGGTCGTCACGGCGATTCCGCGAGGGGTCGCTTACTTGCTTCGCGGCCTGCAGTCCGGCCTCATGCAAACTTATGCCCTCAGCATGGTGGCGGGTGTTGCGTTGATTATTTGGTTCGTCCTCTGACGACCGAAAAGGATTAGGCCCCTTGGGTAACTGGATACTCACTAACACCATCGATTCACCCTGGCTGCTCACCGCCATTGTCTTTTCACCCTTGGCGGGGGCCGTCCTCCTGATGTTGCCTCCCTGGGGCGATGACAAATCCGTTCGCCGAAGCGCCCTCGCTTATTCTCTGGTGACTCTGGTCCTGACCGTCATCGGCGTCATCTCCTTCTATAGAGGCCTCCCTCTGATTCAGGGCGGTGAAACCAGCTACTTGCTCACGCACTCCGTTTCGTGGGTCATCGGCGAGGATCAAGGAACGCCGATCGACATCGGCTACCGCGTCGGCGTAGACGGAATCAGCATCTGGCTCGTCGCCCTCACCTCCCTGCTGACGCCCTTGGCCATCGCTTCCAGCTTCTCCGGCATCCGCACCCGCGTCCGCGAGTACTATGTGCTGCTCCTCTTGCTGCAAGTCGGGTTGCTCGGCGTCTTCTGCGCGATGGACCTCCTTCTGTTCTACGTTTTCTTTGAATTCACCCTGGTTCCCCTTTTTTTCCTGATCGGCATCTGGGGCGGCCCCCAACGGAAGCGCGCCGCGGCGAAGTTCTTTCTCTACACCTTGGCCGGGAGTGTCCTGACCTTCGCGAGCATTGTCTACCTCGCCTACTACAGTTACTCCACTCAGGGCCACATCACTCTGAACATCGAGGAACTGACGCAGATGGGGCAGGAGGGTTTCTTACCTCCGCGCGTTCAGTGGTGGTTGTTCCTGGCGTTCGCCGCGGGATTCGCCATCAAAGTCCCCCTCTTCCCGTTGCACACCTGGCTGCCGCTCGCCCATACGGAAGCGCCGACAGCGGGCAGCGTGATTCTGGCCGCCGTGCTTCTTAAGCTCGGCACCTATGGGTTTTGCCGTTTGAGCATTCCCATGCTGCCCGATGCCGCGTTCACCCTGGCCCCGACCATCGCCGTCATCGCCATCGTGGGAATCATTTACGCCGCATTGGCCGCGTGGGTGCAAACGGACGTCAAGAAGCTCGTCGCGTACTCCTCTGTCTCACACCTGGGCTTCTGCATGTTGGGACTGTTCAGTCTCAAAGTGGCCGGTGTGAACGGCGGCATCCTCTACATGATTAACCACGGCCTATCCACCGGAGCCCTGTTCATCCTCGTGGGTTGCATCTATGAGCGCTATCACACGCGCAACATCCACGAGATCGGCGGGCTTGCCCGGCAGATGCCTTGGCTGGCCTTCTTCCTCATCTTCTTCACCCTCAGCAGCATCGGGCTACCAGGACTGAACGGGTTCGTCGGCGAGTTCCTCGTACTGCTCGGCACGGCGGCGTCGGGCACGACCGGGGATCATCGCGCCGCGGGTCCGCTGGGATATGGCTATGTCATCCCCGCCGCCGTCGGGATCATCCTTGGAGCGGTCTACATGCTCTGGATGTGTCAGCGCGTGCTTTTTGGACCGCTGACCGAGCCGCCGAATACTCCGGATACGTCCACGGGTCTGACCAGGGACCTTACCCGCCGGGAGATCAGCATCCTCACTCCTCTCGCGTTGTGCTGCGTCTTCATCGGCGTCTATCCCAAGCCCATGCTCGATACGTTCGAGGTCGCCGTCCGGCAACACATTCTTCGCCAGGGGGCGCAAGACAACGTCGCCTGGAGTGCGGCGGAGGACCGACCGTGAATTGGGGTGAATGGATAGTCCCGCTGGGCCCGGAGTGGATCCTGCTCGTGGGCGCCTGTTTGGCACTCGCGGTGGGCGTGACACCCTTCACGAGACTGGTCGCGCCCGTATCTCTGGTCGCCGTGATTGCCGCCTGGGTGGTGGCCGCGCGGCTCGAACTCCCCCGCAATGGCGAAGTGCTGCCCGGGCTTTGGATCACGTCGCTCACCGTTTACGTCCGCTGGATTACGCTTGCCGTCGGCGCGCTCGTTCTGCTGGTGAACTGGCGTCAGCCCGTCCGCGCCGAGCGCGGCGAGTACATGTCGATGATCTTGTTTTCGCTTCTGGGCGTGCTACTCACCGCGTCGGCGAATGACTGGATCGTGTTGTTCCTGTCCGTCGAGCTGGTCAGCATACCGACGTACGTGTTGATCGCCTTGAGCCGCGAGGATGCGCGAGCCTCGGAGTCGGCGGTCAAGTACTTTTTCCTCGGCGCACTATCCGCCGCCATCCTGGCCTACGGCGTCAGTTTCGTTTACGGCGCTGCTGGCACGACGACCATCCATCGTCTCGTAGGCGAAAACGTGCAATCGACTTTTCGTGGATTGGCCCCCAACAGCACTCCGCTTGGCATCGGCTTGGTCCTCGTCTTCGCCGGACTATGCTTCAAGATCGCCGCCGTCCCGTTCCACGCTTACGTCGCTGACGTGTACGAAGGAGCCGCCTCGCCCGTGACCGGCATGTTGGGGTTCGTTCCTAAATTCGCTGGCTTCGTCGCCTTGTGCAAGATTCTCGCCGCACTCGATTGGAACCTTTCTTTGGAATTGAATTGGATGCTGTGGATCGTCGCCGCGGCCACGATGACCGTCGGAAACGTCCTCGCCCTTCTTCAGAAAAACGTCAAGCGCATGCTCGCTTATTCGAGCATCGCGCATACGGGCTACATGCTCATTGCAGTCCTCGTCGGACCGGTTGCGGGGCAGGGGCCGATGCGCGACGGCGTAGCAGCACTCCTTTTCTATGTCGCGGTCTACGGGGCGATGAACCTTGGCGTTTTCGCACTGCTCACCGCCTTTCAGTCGGGAGGTCGCGAGGTCGAGACGCTGGATGATCTGGGCGGGCTAGCCCGACGCGCTCCCGCCTCCGCCTTGGCCCTGGCGATTTGCGTGTTCGGCCTCATGGGCTTTCCGCCGACGGCGGGGTTTATGGGCAAACTCTATATTTTCGGCAGCGCGTTTTCCCTGCGGCCGAGCCATCCGATGCACGATCCGCTCGTCGTGCTGGCGATCATCGCCGTCATCAACACGGCCATCGCGGCGGCCTACTACCTGCGGATCGTGGCGGCAGCGTACATGGGGAATGAGTCGCAGGCTCAGACGGCGCACGGCGGTCGGCCGGTTCGCTTCGGCCTGGCTTTGTGCAGCATTCCGCTGCTGATCTTGTTTGCCTGGCCCAATGGCCTTAACTCCCACGCTCGCAATGCGACAGCCTTTCTCCACCGTTCCATCAAGCTCGGCGGGGCCAGCGTCGCTTCGACCGAAAGCGCAAGCCCTCGCGCGTCCCCGGCGGCTTCCAATGAACTTCACACTCACCCGTGAACAGGTTCGCCGCGTGGATGAACTGGCCGTCCGCCGTTACGGCATCGCCTCACTTGTGCTCATGGAGAACGCCGGGCGGAACGCCGCCGCGCTGATCGATCAGACCTACGGCCCGCGCGGCCGGACCATCATCTTCTGCTGCCCCGGTAACAACGGCGGCGACGGGTGCGTCATCGCCCGGCACCTGCACAACGCGGGATGGTCCGTTTGCGTAGTTTTGGCTGGTGATCCCTCCAGGCTGACGCCCGATACCGCAACAAACTCCCGGATTATTGAAGCGATGGGATTGAAACCGATTGTCGCCGAGGACTCTCTTGCGTTACAGGCCGCCGCCGCGTCGATCGCTTCGGAGGACGTCGTTGTGGATGCCCTGCTGGGGACGGGTTTCAGCGGTGAAGTTCGATCGCCGTTGGCCGAGTTGATTCACGCCGTCAACAAAGCGAAGAAACGCGCCGTCGTGGCCGTGGACCTTCCCTCGGGCCTGGATTGCGACCGTGGCGCGCCCTGCGCCGCCACCATCCGCGCCGACCTCACCGTCACCTTCGTCGCCCGCAAGCGCGGCTTCGATTCCCCGCACGCCGCCCCCTTCATCGGCCGCGTACAAGTCGCCGATATCGGCGCACCGCGGGAGCTCATCGCCGAAATTGCTGCGGAATCCTCATGAGCGTGTGCCACTGTTGGAACAACAGTGGCCTTTTTTTCTGGACCAACCCTCTGGCCTTGAGCAGTGGTCTTCACACGAATGGCTCGTCCATTCGGATTGGGCGGTTCGACGAGCCGTCCCAGAATCGGGCACTGGACCATTCCCAGTCGGTCGGATTCTTCACCAATCCCCGTCGAACCGGGTTTTCGTGAATGTATTCGATGACGCTTGCAACGGTTTTCTCTCGGAAGATGTTGCGGTCGAACCCGCCGCCCGGCTGCCAGAAGCGAAAAACTTCCCGTGTCGGGTATTTCACCCTCAGACGATCGAGCCAATCCGTTTTTCCGGTTACTTCCAAATGCCGCTTGGCCACATCGGACACTGGTCTCTTGAGCGCCACGAGGATCAGTCGCATTTCGTACTCTGCCCGTCGCGGGTGCAGCAGAACGTGTACATGCTCGGGCATGATGACATAGGCCCAAAGGGACACGTCGAGTTTCCGCCGTGTCTCCTCGAGTGCCGCAATCACCCATCGCCGGGTCCGATCACGGGTCAGCAGCGGCAGGCGCCGATAGCATGAGTAAGTGACGAAATGGGCGTGACCGGGTTCGTTCCACGCCTCCCGCGTTTTTCGCGGCCGATCCTTCACGTCCCCAAGAATACCCGTCGTGCCACTGTTCTTGAACAGTACTCTTTTCTGGTCAGGTTGTGGGGTGTGCCACTGTTGGAACAACAGTGGTCTTTCGTTGGGGACAAACCCACTGCTCAAGAGCAGTGGCACACTTCATCAGTGTCACCCCGCCGTCATTTCGGGCTGGACGAATCGGTGAGGTCGTTTGCAAAGAAGTCCGAACCGTCAAGCGAGAGAATCTCAACACATGCGCCTTTCACGACTAGAAGCTATCCTAAAACGTCTTTATCGACCGTGGACGAAACGTCAAATACGCCGCAAACCAGCGAATTTCGAGAGTCCGCGCGAACTGAAGTTCGCGGCTCGCACAGTTTTGGGATAGCCTCTAGATTTATCCCATTGTTCCTTACTGCGTGTGGAGAAGGCGTGCCTTGCTGTCCGGATTCGATTCAATACGATTGCGTAAGGTGCATACTTTGTTCCTGATTTCTCTATCCGTGGTGATTGCATTCGCGTCGATCTCTTCCGTGCAAGCATCAGAGAATGCCCAGGCGGCCAGGCTCCTCGCTGTGGCCGGGGACGGCTTTCGAATCCACCGCACCGATCATTTCTTCGTCGTGTCGGATAGCGATGATGACTCCGTGCAAGCTCTGTCCTACCGTTTGGAGAGCACCTATCAGGCCGTGGAGCGTTTTTGTGAGGCCATGAAACTGCCCATTCGTCCTCCGCCGGGGCGGCTGCCCGTCATCCATTTCAATCGATATTCGCAGTTCCAGCGGTATTCCCGTGCCATTGGGTTTGAAGACGCTTCGGCGCCCGGTTTCTATCATTTGCAGAACAATACCATCGCATTTTGCAACCTTCCGGACTTTCCTCCGCTTCAAGAGATATCGCGGCGGATCGAGCAAGCCGAAGCACAGCGTGACCCGTCCGTAGCCCCCGAGCAAATCGGGGAATGGAGATCGCAGCGCGACGCACTGGTGGAGACGTTCAATCGGCTGGTCATCCAACATGAAGCCGCCCATCAGATACTTTTCAACGTCGGCGTGCTATCGCGCGACGCCGACAACCCGGATTGGTTGGTCGAGGGTTTGGCATGCCAATTCGAAGTCTCCGCGCCGCAGGCCTTAAACCAGATGCGCCTCGCCGACTTCCGCGAGGCCCTCGGCGTGGCGGTAAATGCTGTCGATATCGACGAGACTACCCTGCGCTACGCATTCACCACGGGCCGGTTCCTTTCGCTCGCTGATCTTTTCACGGACCGGATGTTCAATGCTCCAGACGAACACACACGGAAGTTTCGCTACGCGCAAGCCTGGGGGCTGGTGTATTATTTACATTCCGATCACGGAAACGCACTCGCGGCCTATTTGCGGCGTATCACCGCCCCCGCCTCCCCAGGCGGAATCTACGAATTCGAAGCAGTATTCGGTCCAACGGAACTGCCGACACTGCATGGCCCAGGCTGGATTGACGCGCTCCTCAGATTGCCGTTTGAGCCTATTTCACCCTCTCGCTAAGTCATGGGTAATAGTACCCAATGGGGACACGAAACCACTTCGATTCCCAGAGGTCAAAGTGCGGTCATTCTTAGAATTACTGAACACCGCGATTTTCATATCTATATGCCAGAAAAGCACTTACGGAGAGTATAGGGGTAATTTTTTGAACGACCAACGTTGGTGGCACAGGCCATGCTCTATGTCGCTCGACCAAAACGCGATTTCTGCGCGATCGCGAAAGGGGGAAACGACTTTAGGGGGCGACGGTTTGCGTGTGTTCCCGTGTCCCGATGGAACACAGCTTCCTCTGCGGGCGACCCGCCGGTCTACAAATCAACTCGTGCGTCTGGGGAGATGTGCACGACTTGGTGGGTGGGCCCGGCGGGAAGCCGTTTTTACGGACCGCTTTCCGCTGTTCCGTGCGTTTGGGTCCGTTCGTCGGCGTTTCGTAAGCGTTCCATCCGTTCGCGTAGATCGGGACTGATGTACACCTCACCGGTCTCAGGTATGGCGGCCAGAGCCTCCGCACAGCGATCGAGTTGCGTAGCGGCATCGGCATCGAGGTCTATGAACACGACTCGCCGCCCACGAATCCTGCACAATCCGCCTCCGCCTCCGCCCAGATGCTCCTGACGTACCTCGACGCCCAATTGCGCAAACAATCGCACGATGCTGTCAAGCTGGGAAACCGCATCCATCATTCGCCCTTTCAAGTGTCGAGACGCGCGGGGCCGATATCCTCAACTGAGAATCTGCTCACCTTACCACGACCGGGACGATCGCCCAATGGCCAAAGCACCTGCGACTCGAACCCGCCCGGGCGAAGGCCTTGCGTCCCCCGTCGAAGACCGGCTTGAGCAACTTTCAGCGCAGTTCGAGCAACTGAAGGCACAGGTCCGGCAGGCGCAGCAACTCGCCGGTCTGGGCACGGCGGCGGCCATGCTCGCCCACGAAGCCAACAACCTGCTCACCCCCATCCGGGCGTATGCGGAATACGCCCTGTCATCGGATGATCCCCAGCTCATGCGCAAAGCGCTCAGCGTCACCATCAAAAACTCCCATATGGTCATCGCCATGGCATCACGGATTCTGGAAATCAGCGCCGCCAAGCCGCGGAAGGCTGAATCGGTTACGCTGCGGACGATTGTCGATGGAGCTCTGGAGAGCCTGTGCCGCGACCTTTCCAAGGACGGAATCGACCTGGCCGTGGACATCGATGAATCGCTGACCGTTCAGGCCGATTCCTTGCAAATCCAACAAGTTCTATTCAACCTTTTTCTCAACGCCCGGGAGGCCATGAGCGCCGCCCATTCGGGACGGCTCGCAGTTTCGGCGAATCGCAATGGAGATCGGGTGGTCCTCGAAATTCGCAACACCGGCGATCCGATTCCGCCTGAGCTGCTGCCACACCTGTTTGAACCCTTCCAAACCTCCAAGCCGGTGGAACGAAACGGTCGCCGACGCTGCGGCGGGATCGGCCTCGCCCTGTGTCGTGATTTGATTGAAGAAAACCAGGGAACCATCGCCGTGGAAAGCGAACAGGGAAAACCGACCACGTTTACCCTCACACTCCCGATCGCGCCTTGCCGAGCCAGTTGATCGATGACCGACAATTCAGATGAAGCGCCTTCCGAAGGGCCAGCGCCGCGTCGGCGACGGCCCAGGTACTCGGGCACGCACCCCAAGAGGTTTGAGCAGCGGTACAAGGAACTCGACCCCGCCGCGTATCCCGAAACGCAAGAACACGTGCGCGGACAGGGACGCACACCGGCGGGAACACACGTGCCCGTTCTGGTCGGGGAAGTTCTGGCCGCACTCCGTCCGCAGCCCGGTGATATCGTGGCCGATTGCACGGTCGGCTATGGCGGGCACGCGCTGGAGTTCATCCGGCTAATCGGCCCAACCGGGCGGCTCATCGGGCTCGACGTCGATGCCGCTCAGCTCGAACGCACCGTCGCCCGTATCGCGACACAAACCATCCAAGCAAAGGTGAGCCTTTATCGCAGCCATTTCGCCGGACTTGGCAAGTTCCTCGCGCGCGAAGGGCTCGACGGTTACGACGTTGTCTTTGCGGATCTAGGTGTATCGAGCATGCAGATCGACGATCCCGGTCGCGGCTTCAGCTACAAGTACGACGGGCCGCTGGACATGCGGATGGATGATCGTCTGCCCCGCACTGCCGCTGATTTGCTCGCCCAGCTTTCGGTCGAGGAGTTGTCCGGCTGTTTGGTCGAGCTTGCCGACGAGCCCCATGCCGAGCGGATTGCAAGGTGTATTGATCGCCATCGCGCGATCAAACCCATTGCGCGAACACGGCAACTCGTGGACCTGGTGTTTGAAGCGAAGGGGCTATCACGCCGCGCTTGGCGCGATCGACCTGCCGACCAACGCGGCCAGCTCCATCCCGCCGCCCGGACGTTTCAGGCTCTACGCATGCTGGTCAATGACGAAATGGCCGGCCTGGCACAGTTCCTGCGCGTCGCTCCTTACTGTCTCCGCGCAGGCGGAAGGATCGCCATCATCAGCTTTCACAGCGGCGAGGACCGTCAGGTCGCAGATTCGTTCCGCGAGGGTTCACAGGCCGGAACTTATGCGAGCGTTGCCGACACTCCGATCCGACCCACCTCAAAAGAGATCGCGGACAACCCCCGAAGTCGATCGGCTGTTTTCCGCTGGGCGGTCAAGGCTAGTGGATAGTTTCGTGAAACACTACGAATCGGCGAGCTGATACATTCCCTGGCCGGCGTACTTGAGCCTGCCCTGTGCAACCAGCTGATCCCAGATAGCCCTGGGGTATTGATGCGGCGGCGTGATGGCGACGATGCCCGACGACTTGCCACCCGACAACGGCCCACGTCCGAGGCTCGATTCGTCGTCGAGACGGGTGAGCTTGAGACGCTTCTTGAACGCTTTCAATGCGTTGCGAAGCTCATCCGGTGTCGGAGACCCTGACGGTGATGATGGTTCGGGTTCAGTCATTCCCGATCCCTCCCTTGGGGGCGTCGTTCATGCAAACGAGTATACCCCGTCCATGTCGCGCCGTCTGCTTCCATGCGAAATTGGAAACCTAGGGCATCAACGCGAACGCCCAGGCGATGGCCAGAACAGCCAGGGCGGCGAGTCCGAACAAGCGTTGCGCCCTCGGAGTAGACACACCCTCGCCGAGCTTCCCACACAAGGCGCCGATCGGCACTGCGCAAAGGAAGCCAAATACATGTGCCGGGACGTCCGTGCGCCCGCCGCCTGTACCGAGGAAGCCGAGGAGGACAGCGCCTCCGATTAACGGCGCCCACCGTTCCAGTCTCGAAGTTCGCCGCTTCCGCCCCTGCCACCATGCGTGCGCGGCCAGAAGACCGAGCGCCGCGAAGATGGCCGTGGAAGCGCCAACGGAAGTGTGGTCTGCGGGACGGACCCAGGCGTTGAGGAAATTGCCCAACGCGCCCGCCAAAACAATGCAGAACCAAGCCAGCCCCGAGCCCAGCGACTGACCGGCGAACAGGCCCACCAGGCTGCCGATGACGAGGTTGGAAAGCACGTGCTCAAGGTCGGTGTGCAGGGTCAACGCGGTCACCGTCCGCCACCACTCGCCGCTGCGGATCAGGCTGGCGTGCGTTTTGCCGTTGGCGAACCAGTCGATGCCGAAGGCGTTCCGTTGCTGCAGCACGGCCATGACCGACAATACCGCGACAAAGCCCAGAATGCCGTTCCATCCGTCCGCACGCTGACGAGCAGCGGGAGGGGCGCTTTGCCAATCGCGGTTTTCCGACGCGTAGGCGTCGAGTTCGGCGCGGCTGCGCGCCGCGTCAGCAGCGACGACGGCAATAACAAACTCGTTGGCGTCCCGGTAGACTTGGTATTCGGTCCCTACGGCCTGGAGGACCAGGGCACGTTCACGACAATCGCCTTCGCTTCCCGAACGGTAGACGATGATCCATTCGTCGCTTTCGTAGCTCATTGGCGGCAATTCAAAACAGGCGGGAAGGCGTGACTTGCATCGAATGGAGCCAGCGAGACTCGAACTCGCGACCTTCTGCATGCCATGCAGACGCGCTCCCAACTGCGCCATGGCCCCGTAAAGTCGGATTATGGCCAATAAAGTGATCTTCCGCAAGCTGAAGCCTTCTCACATCAGGGTCTTTCAATTTTTGGGTTAGAGTTGGTCGATAAAGGCGTTGGTCAGGGAGGACCAAGCCATGTCACAGGTTATTTCGCTTTGGGAGGCGTTTGCGCAGGTTCCCGATCCGCGGGATT
>Ga0187893_10002058_pt1 | contig 45547 bp, 42 predicted proteins | sample MA1701074metaG_FD_139574 | JGI IMG/M metagenome (GOLD analysis project Ga0187893, IMG submission 139574) | White microbial mat communities from a basaltic lava cave in the Kipuka Kanohina Cave System on the Island of Hawaii, USA - MA170107-4 metaG ... | reverse complement strand
TCCACCGGTACCCGGAAAACCATTGGCAGGCACGGACGTTCTCACCGGTACAATCACGGTGGACAACTTCTGTTCGTACAAACCGGAGACGGCCGAACAGTTCCTGCAGGACGCGGAAGTGAATCTACCCACATTAAAGAACCTGCTGGTGTACGTCGAGGCGAGCGAAAACAAAGCAACAAAGAAGCTCGCTGGCGTATTGAAGGCGCGTATCGCATTTGTGGAAGACGGCGAGTAACATGGCCGATGATCCGCGATCGCGGAAACTGCGATCCGAAATAGAGACGTACCTGGGCACGCAGTGGAAATCCCATCTGAAGGAAGTCCACATCTTCACGGCACTGAGCAACGTGCAACGTGAGATTACCATGGAGGCATTGTGTGTCCAGGAACGTTTCGACCTGGAGCTGGAGGCTGGTCAGTACAGTTATTTTGCGCAAGAAAACATCCATCGGGTCCTTGACGTAGAAGCGCCGGAATCCTGGCACTACCCGGTGGAGCCGCTGGAACCGAAAGACTGGCGACATCAAAGTCTATGCGAAGGCAATCCACGATTCATCACAATCGACAGTGGACTGTTTCTCTTGAAGCCGGTGCCATCCTCTGCGGCAATCCTCACACTGACACTGGCGCTGAAGCCTTCCCCGGATGGTTCCGATGATGTCACCGCTGTCGATGAACCGATCGTGTCCGGCGACTTCGATGAAATACTGATCGAGGGAGCTGCAGCCAGATTGATACCCAGGATACCCGCAGAAGCAAGAGCAGGACTGATCGATGCTGAATCACTGCTGGTCATATACCGGGGGAAACTGGAAGCAATGAAGCGGCACACGAAAAAAGTACAGAACAAAACACCGGAAAGAATGCGGGGAGAGAGCTGGTTCCCGAGCGGATGACAGCTGCAGAGCGGGACATCTGGAGCCAGGTGGAAAGATTCCACAAGCTCCTGCAGTCTGCAAGGACAATGTCGGCGCGATACAAACAGATTGTGCTGGAGTTTAGTGGCAAGCAAAAGTGGTTCACGATTGAAATCACCGAACACGAGCAATACCTGATCTCACTTCAATGACCGAAGTTTTTAACACCTGGGTACGAGATGTTGCCCGGCGTCTTCAGGAGCCGATGGCGGCGGATGACGGATATCTGACCGGAACACACCAACGGTATTCCGCTGTGCTGGTTGCCGGCTATGTGAACGGGGCGATCCGTGATGTGGTACGACTGAAGCTGTTGGAATACGGTGATCAATTTCCGGACAAGATGCCGGAAGTGTTGAAGGCATCGGGACCGCTCACGGTTACGAACGGCGCGTTGTTACGGCCGGTGGATTGCTTGGTAGTTCTCGGGGTAACATCAGGGTCGTTGTTTTATAGGCGGTTGCCAGGACGCTCAATCGCTGCTGCGCTTTCTGGTTTGGATCCTGCACTGACAGGCAGTGCAACGGAGCCGGTGTTTTACGAGGAAGGCAGATATCTCTACACGCTCGGAAAAACAGACGGTGATGTGGTGCTGCATTACATCATCAAGCACCAGGATATAGTGATATCAACGGCTGCATCTGGAAACGGCAAGTGGTACACCGGAGCAAATGGTGCATACACGCTTGCAACGAAGAAGATCACGGGAACATTCAGCACGGTGCTGGCCGCGGGTGATGTTGGAAAAAACATCATGTTCCGGTCCGCAACGAAAGTACACCACGCACGCATCAGCAGTTTCATCGACGCAACAAACGTGACGGTTGCAGGTAGTGACTTACCGGCCGGAAACATTGCCGCTGGCAGTGTGATCCAGATGCTGGTCAGCGATATCAGTCCGGAGACAACGGATCTGCAACTCTCGGAACACTGGAAAACGGAAGTGGAAGAGTTAGCGGTGCAAAAGGGAATTCTGGACGCTCGAAGGGGACTGCTCAATGGATAGGAAACCAATCAAATCATCCAACATCAGAAGTGTTGGCTGGAAGGAAAACGTTCTGGAAGTCGAGTTCACGAATGGCACGATTTACCAGTACGACGGCGTAACCGAAAACCTGTACAACTACATGATGGAATCCGAGTCTGTGGGAAAGTTCTTCGCTGCGAGAATCAAAGGTGGCGGATACACCTCAACCAAGGTTGACCAAAAGTCATGACGAAGTTTTCGCATATCACCTGGGAAGGTGCTGATTCACAAGTTCGGCGTCTTGCCGGTGTTTCGCGTCAGGAGCCACCGGAAGAACATTTCCGGTCGATGGCGAATATCCTGCTGATGTACATCTGGCGCATCCTGGACGGGAAGCATGACTGGGCATATCGTAAGTCGCTCAATCTCACCATGAAAGCGGATGCGGATTTCTTGGAGAAGGCGTCCATAACTGCATTGAACGTCGATCCTGCTGTCGGAACGAATTACATCACGGCATCCGGGTACGAGTTTAGGACCGGTGCCTGGGTGACAATGCAAGGTGTATCGACAACGGAAGGTGAGATCGCCGGGTTCCGAGGGCTGGTGGTCCAGGGCGGATACACTGCGCTGCTGGAAAGCATAGTGATCAACGGAGTGAACCAGGGATATTTCCCGACGCTGGCTGATTATGGAAACGGTGCCGGTGTTGCCGTGGTAAACAGTTTGGGAAAGAATGTTGCGGATCTCTCTTCCATTTCACTGAAGAAGATCGTGGGTGTGTATGATGTTCCGGCCGGCGGGAGTCAAAGAGTATGGGAGCTGGTGAAAGACTATGCAACATTCCGGACACTGACCCATGACCGGGCATACGATGACCAGGTTGCGTGCTATCAACGCGGCGACATCCTGGAAGTATATACCGGCCCGGATGCCACGGCGATTGCAAATCCGGTCTGTGAATACGACGGTATCCCGGAACAATACACTGTTGCCACAAAAGGAAATCACATTCAGCTGTTCGAGGAATACTACAACATGTGGTTTGACCTGATGTTGGGTTGGACGTTGGACGCTGCGAAGAAGCCGAAGGATCCTGTGCTGGAGGCACGCATTGATCAGCACCTTGAAACCTTAAACAACGCACTACGAGAGGCGTGACATGTACTCAATGATGACATGGCGCGTGTTTGAATCTCTTGTACGTCAGTATTGCAAAGCGGATTACAACGATCCCAAGCCGCTCACGTTTCAGCAAATCTGCAACGGCAGGTTGATGCAAGTGATGGGTGCCCTGGATGGACTGGATGATCAGCGATATCGGCGTTCGCATATCCTGTCGTTACCCGGGGGAACATTGTACGATTCCACGATCGAGGATATGACGCCGGCCGCAAAGACTATTGAGCAGGGTACATCGGCATGGCCCGTCGATACGATCGTCACGGGGATTGTCAGATCGGGTGGAAACTATTCGCATTTCCTCGCTCGTGTTGTGCAGAAGGTAAACAAAGTGCACACCCTGGAAATCCTGAGCGGAACGCTGGTGAACAAGGCGGATATTCAGGATGCATACATCCTCAGTGATGTTGCATTCGCCAGTCCATGGGACAGTCAGAATCTTCGCCTCCGGATGATCCGTGGTGTGATGGATTACGTGGTGGACGGTGGAGCCGGTAAGGAACGGACCTGGTACCGTTTCACACGGTTTGAAGTATTTCGGGAGCTGGAACATGATGCCGGAATGGATACGGAAGTGGGCTACTACAACATGGGCGGATCATTTCAATTCAAAGCAGGAATCACTGCGGAAACCGTTGCGGTTCCGGTGCTCGAGTTCGAATGTGCGCCATCGCTGTACACACCGCCAACGATCGACAACCGCATTGAGTTGTTGCCGGAACATCTCCGGATGCTGTTCGACGGTGTCGCATCGATGGTGCTGAAAGTGAAAGGACATCCGGAGCCGGATGATCTCCGGGCACGGCTACGCGATGATCAGGCGCGGTTTTACAATGCGCGCAGGGAAGAAGTTGTACGGAAAGCTGCGCAGGATTCAAAGATAAACGAATGATCAGCGAATCCCCAAATAGCATACATGTTCAATCGTGGAAGGGTTTGGCGCCTGACGTGTTGAATGCATCGCTGGATCATAACAGGTCAGGAAAGAACTTCATCTTGGACGCGGTACCCGGGGAATTGACGGTCCGCAATGGTCTCACCTCGTTGTATCTGACAGGGCTGCAACCATACAGCCAATTGATCAACAACGGAGCGAACTACGCGGAATACACTGCGCAAAATCGACGGAGCCAGGAAAACATTGTCGCCGTGGAATCCTTCTTTGTTCCCACGGCAACAGGCAACCGGTTGGTGCGTGTTGCGATCATGAAATACCGCATGCGTGCGATGACGGCGGCGCAAGAATATCGATACACGTATGGCACGTTCGTCCGTCCATTCTACGATCCGGATCATGCACTCGCTGCTGCAGACGGGTGGGTGGACGGATGGCGGGACCTGATGGAGTTTTGGGATTTCAAGATTTATGGCCGCAACAGCACCGACAACACGGGCACCGGGCTCTTGAACTGGTTACAGCTGGACACACTCCCCTATGCGTGGCACTTCGGGAATAATACCGGCGGTGTCGGAGTGTTCCCAACGGATCCACCGACAGGAACAGGTATTGAGAACCAGTATTACTTCCGCGGGTGGACGGTGGAAAATCTCGAAGCGGCCAAAGACAAGAAGAGATTTTGCCGGGCATTGCAAACCCGGCTGACATTGTCCCTTGAAGATGTCAGAGGATACTACATTTTTGAAATGCGTGTGCCTGATGATGGCACTGCGAACTGCGCATTTGATCGTTTGGATTGGCAAGTGAATGACCGGATCCGTGTGCACCGGAATTATGTGTACATGCAGAATCGGATATCCAACGCCGACGATATCGTGGTATCGCCGACACTGTACAGTCTGGATGACGGACTGCGCTTCAGTAATGGTATCGGGACAAACAAGGCACGTTTCCGGGTAGGGTACGAGAAGATGCCGCTGGGGTCCAACGATAAGTTTGCGAACGGAATCATTGTTGCGGACCAGTGCATCGATCCATTTCCACCGACGTTGTTTCTCGGTGTGGTGAGTGTGGGGGGGGGTGGAGGAACACTGTCGACGGGAAACTATCGCATCCGTTATGCGGTGCGTGAAGGACGCAACTGGAGCAAGCTGTACAGGGCGCCGATCTATGATGCTGGAAATGCCAGGTACGATGCATCCAACACGGACGCGATTGCCGTGGCCGCGGGACAGGTGATCACATGTTCACTCTCCATCCTGACAGCGACGCTCTCGAGGGCTGCGAAGGCAGTCCGGCTGTATGTCGAAGACGATTCTGACCCGGGTAACTATTGGCAACACTCGGAAATTGATCTGAGCACTCTTTCCAATGTGTCGCAGGATGATATCCAGAATTCGTACTACGACGGGACCCACACATGGAAGATCTTCGGCATCACACATACGCATGTGATCAGGGAGGAGGCAACGGGCGCACTGGCCCAGGTAGATATCGGCCGCCCGATTGAGGATGATGGCGTGGCCTACTACGTCGCTGCATCTCCCATCGGACGCAAGGTGGCATTTGCCAACATCGTGCGTGCGAACGGGAATAGCGACAAGACAAACATCTATGTTTCCGTGCCAAGCGGTGATGGTGCGATTCAATCCGATATCATATCCACGGATCCATTGAACTTCATCGAAGTGGTAACGGGCGACGGGAGTGGCATTGTTGCGCTGGCACCGTTTGACGATCGGGCAATGGGACTCTCAGGGTCTGCCATGGTATTGATCTCGCTGGCAGGAACGAAGGACCAGTGGGCATGGGATGTTGTGAGTACGGAGGATGGTATTGCGTCGCGGTTATCACTGACGATGATTGACGACTTCGCCTATTTCGCCGGCCAACATGGAATCTGGCGCTACAGTCCGAGCACCGGCCGCCAGTTGTTGAATCCCGGGTGGGTGCAGACCTACAAGAACATTGCTGACAAGACCGGGATCCTGGCAGGGTACGACAAGCTACATGGACAATACGGGGTGTACATCGGTAACACGCTGGGCCGTTGGTGCTTCTTCCCGACGCTTACGGAAAAAACGGGACTGCTTTCCATCACGGACGGATTGCTGCAACTATTCAACAAGACTCCTGTGTGGATCAGCAAATCACCGGACGGACTATTCTTTGCCACCGCCGACAACTTCATGGTGCATCATCCATCAGCCGCTGTTCGCGACTATGGCGCCGATATCGATGCAGAGTTTGAGACCAGGGAGTATCAGCTGCAGGAGGCAACGCAGTTTGATATGAACTTGTGGGCGCTGCGGATATTGTACGAATCCAGTGTACCTGTCACGGTGGAAGTGTATCGGGAGGGTGCGTTATGGGCAACTCGTGTTGCATCCATCTCGAAGACGGCTGAAACTTTCCTGATGCCCCTGGGCGGATTGTGCAAGCGTTTTCATCTGAAGCTGAAGGCAACGATCACGGCCGATGGGCAGAGCTGTCGCATTAAGGGACTGACAATGACACGGGAGCTGATCCCGCAAGGCGGAGATATCCTACGATGATCGATCGCTTAATACACTTCTACGACAAGATTGTGAATCCGCGGAAGTTGGAGGAGGAGCTGAATAATCTGGCAAAGCAGGCGGCAAAGGGGACGAAGCAAGAGCCATTCGAATTCACAACGGCAGACAGTCCACCCAAGCGGATCCGTGTGGAAGATGGTATGAGCCGGCTGCTGAAGATTGTGTTACTGACCATGCTGGCAACGGCATCGATGGAAGCACAGACGCAACGTCGGCCGCCACGATTGCCCGGAGATATGCGGTCGCTGACGCGGGAGGAGCTGGTAGCGCAGATCAATTTCAGGTTCGAGAACACACCAACGGCGGACTATTGGTTGCGGTGTATTGATGATTCCGGAAATGCTGAATGGGCACAGTTGCCAGCTGTTGACAGTGCGGGCGTTGCTTTCAAGGCATACAGGGACAGTGCGGGCAACTCGCTGGCAAGCAAGGTGTGGACTCTTAGCCAGGGATTTCTTACGGGCATTGATTCGGGGCTATTTGCCTCGAGGTATTGGGTTCTTACCCGGGGATATGTTCCGAGTATAAATGCGACAGGGATCAGTTTCGCCAGTGGTGCATCGTTGTCTGTGGCCGGAGACGTAACAACCGCCAGGCTTAGCGGAACAAGCGATGCGCTGTTAACAAAGCATTGGTTTACCTGGACGGGCACGAGTGGCAATCTGCATTCGGACGTAACCATCGGAGGTAATTACATCCTCCGGCTTTCCTCGGCACCGGCGGCCAACATTGTGTCGCTCCTTGGCGCAGCAGATTATGCGGCGGTGCGTGTACTGCTTGGACTCACAATCGGTACGAATGTGCAAGCACAGAACGCCAATCTCACAACGCTTTCTGGTCCGGGAAACTGGAAAGTGTTCTACACAAACGAAAGCGGAGTTGTGGCTCTTGATCTCGGATCGGAGGGTCAGGTTCTAACAAGCAACGGAGAAACCGCAGACCCAGCATTTGAAGACCCAGCTGCATCTGGAAGCTCGGCAACCGTTGTCTTTAATCAAGACGACAGGGTTGGGAGTATTGAAAATGAAAGCGTTGCGGGCGGTGGTGGTTTTTTTGTGATGTACTGGCTTATCAGAACCAACGGCGACGGGTCAGGAACATACGATTTTTCTTTTATCCCGGATGAAGGTTCAACAGAAGTTCTTGCGTCGGTAGATATGTCAACTAATCATGTAATCTATCGTGGCAGTGTTCAGCTTGATAATGCTGGGTCAATATACTTCGCCCCAGAAGGTGATGGGACTTACGATGTACGCATTGCGGTTGTTCAACTGTTCTAATTCACTTTTCTCAAATCATTATTAGGGAGTTTTGTTATGCCACAGAAATTCAAAGTTTATCCGAGGGCCGGTACGCTTAGCGCGTCCGGGCTACTGTTCAACGGTGAAGGCGTATCCTGTTCCGGGCTTGAACCTTCAGAGGAAGTATCGTTCACTGCATACGGCGGTCTGAATGGAGCCGTTGCCGCTTGACATTTTGAAATCCGGAAGGCACTTCGGGTAAGTGCTTGGACGCGCAGGTCCAATGCACACCCCGGAGTGCCGGAAGGATTCAACACAAAGGAAGGAAGAAGAAACATGGGAATGTATGATCGCATCGTCGGAACCAGATTGCCGGGTGGAGAACGCTTGGGCAATGCGGAAATCTGGGAAAGGATTATCGGCCAGACGGAGCAACATGGCCGTGGCGTAATGGATATGAATTCGGCATTTGACGGATTGAATACAGCGGATGATGTAAGCAGGGTATTCAATTTGAATGGAGCTGGAATCGAATCAAAGTACAATCCTGCCCGGCGAAACCTGAACACGGCGTTGTCACGGTCACGATCGGCACAGGCCTCCCGGATGGGAGCCGGTACAGCGATTCCGGAAGCGGGCTTTGGTGATATCGAAGGCCGCTATGCTGGGGCGTTCGGAGATTTGGAATCATCTGCGGCCAATGAGAAACTAAACATGGATCGGTTTGTGGCACAAATTCTTCAGGGTGCGAAGCGGGGGCAAGATGTGTTCTCACTTGCCAAGAATCAAATGTATGGCAATTTGCTGGGTGACCGGGCACGATACTCTGATGCATATATGAATCGCGGAGATATCGACAGGGAAATGGACGGGAACTGGCTGCAGGATATAGGTGCCGGCATGGATATCCTCGGGAATGTCCTTGGATTTCCAACGGGCAAGGGGAAAAACCTCGGCGATAGAATCTTCGGGTAAGGAGGAAAAGAACAGATGCGATTCGGGCTGAAATATCTCCAGGCACAACCGCTGTTGCAAACCGGTTTCGAGAATCTTCGCGGAACGATCGGCAATATATTCGCGGAACAGCAACGACGCGACGATGAAGAATTCGCCAGGCGGGTACTCACGCGCACGGAAACACGCGCGCCAATTGTAGGCGATCAGGAGATTGACCTGCCACCGGAGCTGGGAGGGAGAATTAAAAGGATTGCGATGTACGGAGATCCGACAACGCACACGCGCTTCAAGGACCCGTATGAAATGGATCCCACGGATATCAGCGCGTTACTGATGCAGGGATCGGGTGAAGGGGCACGTGCATTGAATGCGTACCAGGTTGCGCGGTCATTCGGACAACCACGACAGGAACTGGATGTGCTGCCGAAGGGTGGAAGCATCTGGGATAAGATCTCGGGGAGGATCATTGCATCGGATCCGGAGGCACCGGGACAAATGGATTTCGGAAAGAACCGGCTGCCGTACAATCTTCAGGTTGCACTGGATGTCCTGGGGAACATGGATGCCCAAATGGAGGAAAGGCAGCTTGCGCAGAAGTTGTTGCAAGCGCAGACAGGCCAGCAATTTCCGTTGGCAAAGAAGATTCCCGGAGCTGAGAAATTGGATTATCGAACCGCAAACGGTGCGACGTACAGCTTTGACGCCAAGGGCAACCCAACACTACGTATTCCAGCCGATCCGAGAGAGGCGATCAAGAGCGAAATGGACACGCTGAACAATACAAGAGCTCAAGGTGGCATAAACAGAGATCGGTATAAGGCCCGGATGGCGCGGTTGGAGGCTGAGTTGGACAAGTTGAACGGACTAACACCAAACGATCCGTCGTCCGAACCATCGTCGGACGAATTAGAATTTATCAGTCGAATCCTGAACAAGCCACAACCGGCATGGCGAACGTATCAAGCGGCACCACAACCTGAGACAAAGCTACCGAAGTGGTAATGATTCCGACAATCTCACAACCCGGCTCGAAGCTGGGAAAGCTGTACAAGGAGGTTTCCGCTGTGTATAACACGGGAACCTTCGACGATTTTCAGGCATCGCTTTCCAGTCCGGAAAAGATGATGAAAGCGTACGCGTTTGTGAGTGAACGATACAACGCCGGAACGTATGATGATTTCGTGAGATCGCTGGATGAACTGATGCAAACCGCAAAACAAAGAATATTCCTGCCATCCGACCGGGAGATCACGACAACGGGATACCGTATGCCGGCCACACCGGAAAGTGAAGCACTGCGGCGGAGCGCGCAACAGAAATCCATGTGGGATCAGATTGCAGAACAACCGCCATCCATACGTCAGGGTGATCCCGATCTTGCTACACGCGCTGAAGGGTTGAGGAACTTTGCAGACTTCATGTTGGAAACTGTTGGAGGCGTCACTGCACCGGGGCGGAACATTCTTCAGGGTGGCCAACGCATTGTTGATGCACTGTCGCGGATTCCTACCGGACGAGGAATGGCACCAAAGCCGAAAGCGGACGTTGGGCGCGCGGTCGCAGACCTGTTACTGGGAACGGCATCAACGGCAATATCAGCTCTTCCACCCGTGGCATTTTCCACGATGGCTGCTGAAACGCCAATGCCGACGGCGCGTATTGTGGGCAGAAGAATGGGCGGTGACCGTGGTGAAAAGATCGCGGAAACGGCGGTGCACTACATCTCCGCAATTCCGTTCGGGGCCAAGGTGATGCTGGCGATGGCCGCAAGTGAAGCTGGACCTGTGGGAACACAGAAGCTGCTGGACAACACGGACTGGGGAAAGCAAATACCTGAAGAGGATCGCGCACGGATTGCTGAAGCGGCCGGGCATGTAAATTTCTTTGGGGCGCTGGGAATTTCAAATGCGGCGATGCGACGGTATGAAAGAACACGGTCCGGAGCTGAGGCACGGAAGGTTGTAAGAGAAACGCTGCGACAGGAAGAACCACAACAGACAGGTGCGGAGGATCTTCCGCAGATCATCCTCAGACAGCCCGGTGAAAACGGCCCGAAGGAATTTCCACAGCGCGATGAAGTGATACACGGCCTGGATATCCGGATTGAGAATCCGGCGGGATCCACGCGCAAGGGCACATCATCCACCGGGGAAAATTGGTCCCGGGAGATGAGTGCGGACTATGGATTCATCAAAGGGGTGAAGGGGAAGGATAAAGAACAAATCGATGTGTTCGTAGGCCCGGATCCTGAGAGCCAGCATGTATTCGTGGTGAATCAGAAGAAACGGGGCGGAAAAGAATTCGATGAACACAAGGTGATTGTCGGAACTGAAAATGAAGCTGAAGCAAAGCAGCTGTATCGTGAACAATACCCGACGGATTGGGAACAGCAACAAGGTGGCATCACCGGCCAGGCGATGGACATTCCACAGTTTCACCACTGGTTGAAGACGGGAGACAAAAACAAACCCGCGCACATTGCACCAGCCAACAGAACGATTATGGTCGTGGATGCCGCAATCATCGAAGATTTGCGTGCGCGGAACCTGGGAAACATTGCCGACAAGATTGAAGCGGGAAAGGAATTGAATGTTGGCGAACGGAACATTGTTTCACAGACGCAACAGGGTTTGAAAAAGGAACCTACTGAGAGAACTCCCACTCTCACAAATCAGGCGCCGGCGACGGTTACAGGCCCCGATTTCTCAAAGGCGTCTGACTCACCGAAAGAGCCATTATTCACAAGCACCGGTGATCCCACACTGACGCCGGAACGACGGGAGAGGATCAAGCAAAACTTGATCGGCGCGATGGATCACATCAACGACAGCGGCGGCCGCTGGTCCGGAAGGACACAATACGTCCGAAGGAACCAAATGCTTGCTTCACGTGCAGGGTTTGATCTGAAGGTTCCGAAAACCGGCAAGGCGGAATTGTGGGATCTCGGTATGGAAGGCCAGCCAAAACAAATCAAGCGGGATGTTGTGCGCGTGACAGGCAAAGCTGAGGACGCTGTACGACTCGAGGATATGAATGCTGATCAGCGTGCAAAGGTAGAAGCTGCTGCAGAGGTGTTACGCGCGCAGGAATTCATAGCGGAAGTGCGACGTGCTGACCGGGGGGATGGATATGTCGGGATCCGGATGGGGATGAAGGATGGAAACTATATCACCGAAGGCGCAACACTCCATGAGTTGTTGGCGGACCGTGAGCAGCTGCGTGCATGGGATACGGAGAATTCCACGCGTCAAACACGCAACGCACTGCGAAAAGTAGACGCTGCGGTGGAAGCGACAAAGCCACCGGCGAAACAGATTCCATCCTCGTATCGATCGGCAGTTCAAGAGATGCGGAAGCGAATTGCGGAAAGCGGTGTGAAGAGTGATGAGCTGAGGGGTACACTGCGATCGCAACTTGTTCCTGATATCGATCCAAAGAAGGTGTTGCACATCCTGGAACCTGTGATCCTGAAGGTGAAGGCCGACGCCGAAGCGCTGGTGAAAACAGGACAACTGAAGCTGGAGGAAATGGCCGAATGGGTTGCGCGTCATGTGCGTGAAATACTTGCGGAGGATACCGACGGCGCTGCATTTGACAAACATGTTGATTCCGCTGTGCGCTTACGCGTTGGCCAGGGCGACGGAGACTTCGGGCCGATCTTCCCGCAGTTCAAAGGCAAAACACAGGAAGCCGTCGAGCATTTACGCAAGGCGGAAACGGGCGATGCAATCGGTGCATTGAATCATCCGGAGATCGGCGCCATTGATCTTGTATGGGGACAACCTGGCACCGGGAAAAGCACGGGATATGGATTGTCTAAAATTGCTGCGCGACATCCGGAAGTCTTGAACGACCTGCAAGCAGTTGTCACATCGATGAGTGTGAAGGAAAGAACATCGGACAGGATCCAGCTGGAATCCGCAACACACAAGGGCGCTGTTGCACTGACGTACTTCGGGAAAGAGAAACGCTGGCTGTTGACTGCGTATGAGAAGAAACAAAAAACGGAAACTCCATCTGCACCTGGAAAGACGATAGACGTTCCCGGGTCCTTTGCACAAGGCAAAGGCGGCAGGACGGCTCCCCTGCCAACAGATAGAGCTGCAGAAAATGTACAACGGGAAGCGGGGAATGTCAAGGGGGGGTGGACGCCTGATCCGACGAAGGATGCTGCACTGGCACAAGCTGCCGCGGACTTCATGAATTACAAGGATAAACATCATCCGGAAGGGTTTTCCGTTAACGACGTTCCTCCGGATATCCGGCCGGTGTTAGAAAAATGGCGAAAGGAATACCGGCGGGTTACCGGGAAACGAAGCCCGGTGGCTGGAGCCGGTGCATCGATACTTGCCCGACAATTTGTGCTGGATGGAGCAGAAAGACTCAAATCGGAACCCGCGCAAGAAGTCGATGTGGAAACAAGCCCCTGGTTCAAGCGGACATTTCCAACTCTTGCCGCCGTCGGAAATGACATCAAACAAGTAACGCAACTTCTACGGCATGGAAAATTTGGTGATGCCGGCAAAGCAGTCGCATTGTATGTAAAACCCCGTCGGGAACAAATGGGCCACGACGCCTTCGAACTTGATCTGAAAATGCAACGGGAGTTGGGAAGATCAGAAGCCAAGATCGATGAAGAGATAACCCGTCAATTTCTACACGGTGAAAATCTTCAACGACTGGAACGGATATTCGGAACCCGTAACGCGATGAACGTAATGAAGAAACTGCGCGAGCTGCCTTACTTCGGGGATCTCTTTGGTGTGAAGCGGAACCGCCGTGAACTGTTGTCACTTGTTGCGGAGAGCATAAAGGGGAAGGGAGCCGATGGCAAGTTGGAATTTGGAGCGCAAGAACGTCTGAGCGATCCCGCCATGGCCGATGTCACAGAGCAGATGCGCAAAACGATGGAAGAAAGGAACAAAGCAGAAGCCCGCCTGATCAATGAGACGGGTGCCAGGACAAAGAGGGCCATAAGGACACAGATTGCTGAACTATCCGCGAGGATTGAAGACCTGAAAGAAGAAGCGGGGAAACTTCAGCAGAATACACAAATGACCGACCGGATCATCGACGGAGTAAACCTTACCCAGGAAGGCCAACCACTGTATGATCAACTGACACCATCGGAAAAAGGGATCATTGATTGGTATACAGATTGGCGTGAGGAAATGAAGGACCGCTATGAAATCGGCGGCGAGGTTGAGGGATATGTCCGACGGTTCATGCTCGATCCACGGCATCCGTTTGCACCGATGATGATGAAGTTTCGCAACAACAAGTTTTTCAACAAGATGGCCAAGAGCAGGTTCTTCAGGGTTGGCGGCGCGTACGATTACATTCGCGACCTGGAAGCCGTGCCTATTTTATACAAGGGTGAGTTGGAACAACAGCGAATCCACAACACATACATCCCGCTCATTTTGCAGTCAATGGTAGAACCGACCGTAGAGGGTCCCATCGGGGCCGCACTGCGTAAGCTACGAGATGCAGGAGCCGGTGATGAAGCGCTGAAAGTGAAGAAGCAACAACTGCAGGCTGACCCGGAGATGGCTGCGCAGGACCAGGCATGGAGAGACGAAGGAGCGGGAGTCAAGACCGGCTATTCACGCATTGACAAGTCGTTCGTCTTCGAAGGTTCATTAGTAAGAATCAGCGGACAAATGAACTCCCTGATATACGATGAATACATGCGCTTGGTGGAAGAGATGCAATCCAAGAAACTTGAAAAAGCAGAAGTAGTGAAGGCGGTACACAAGCTGGCAAAGAACGGTTCCGACTTCTGGACGGCAAACCAGTTGATTGCCATGCAAAGTGTAGCAAACCAGGCGGTGAGTGATGCGGTATACTACGGATCACGAATGGCGAAGAGCCTTGCAACCGACGCAGCCAATCTGGGAGCAAGTGCCGTTGGTAAAACAAAATTCCAGCCGGTTCGTTTCTGGTATGATGTGCGTGCCCTGGCCGATGCTCTGCGTCCCAGTATGCTGAAGAGTTTGACACCGGAAGAGTTTGGTGGACGGTCGACGTTCATGTCCCAGTTTACTATTCGAGAGCGATACAACAATCCATGGACTGTCACAAATACTCCGCTAAAACTGTGGAAGGCCGGTACCGGCGCATACTTCAAACTATTCAACTGGTTTGACTTGTACGCCAAGCGGTCATTGTTCATCAGCGAGGGGAAATTCTTTGCACATCGGAAGATGGCAGAGATGGTGGCACGGGGAGTTTCCAAGGAAGAGATGAAGAAGGAGGTGTTGACTTGGTTTGAAGACCCGGAAACACTGCGCGAGCGGTATGCGTCGGACGTGGTGGAGAAGTTTAGTCTGCACGGGGAGGTACCGCGTACGATCGATGAAGTGCTCGATATGTACATGCCGAACTATGCGAACGTTCCAATACACCTGGAAAAATTCGCCGACAATTTCCTCGGGAAGCTGGTGATTCCATTTGTGCGGTATCGATACGAGGATACAAGGATCATGGGGGCATTACTTCGGAAGGCATACCAGGCGGCGTTCTCCCCGGGCAAGATGCCGGCAGACGAACGGATCGGGTACATCATTGCAGCCAGCGCAATCTTTGGAGGAATGACAGCGCTTCAGTCTCGGTATGACAACGACAAGTTGATGGCCACCGATGAGGATCGCGCCAAGAGTATTGCAGCCGGCCGGTTTGCTTTGAAACCCGGAAGCGCTGAAGACAAAGCCGCCCGCGAAGCCCTTGATGCAATCGGAATAGAGCTGGAGGAGGGGAATACTCTGATGCTCAGGGCCAGCAAGTATCCATTTGTGAAGATTGCCCTGATGTTTCGGAGTGTTCCGGATTTCGAAAAGGTTGTTCAGAGCGAATTTGTGTCGGAGGGAATTGCATTGCGGCTTGCCGCGTCAGCTGCGGGCTGGAGTGATGAATTCAACCAGCACATGAGCTGGGATGCGAAGATGGGGAATGAGCTGAGGAGTCTGATACCATTCCATCGCGTGATGGAAGATATCAACAGGATTAACGACCCAAGAATGCTGACAACAGAAACATGGCAGGACGCCATCAAGAAAGCCATTCCGTGGGTAGAGCAAACGGGTAAACAGGCAGTGAGCAAAGAAACCGGACAACCGATGGAGATTAACCCGGGGTTGGCCGCATTACTTGCCAGCACAGGAATAAACATTGCCGACATTCCCGCTGAGGATATGGTGATTGCGGCCGAGGGGCGAAAAGCCAAACGCCAAAAGAGTAATGAACGGGATGAGATTGTGCGACAGCTTGCAGATCCCAATAGCACCGTGGATCCCGAAGAGTTATTCGAAAGAGGTTATGAGTTGGGTTACTCTATGAAGGAACTCCTGAACGCTTCAAGAGCACTGGAGGCAGAGCAGGAAGTAGGGAAGAATGAAGCGGCCGTGATTCGGCAATTTGTTCGCGCCCGACGTGATGGCACGAAGGCACGGCAACGTGGGGACAAGCAAGCCCTTAAAAGAGCACAAACAATGTGGGATGAAGCGGAACAAGCGGCAGAGGTACTGGAAATTTATGACGATGAAATTCAACGGCAGTTTGAGGACATCTATGGAGAAGAATTCGAGAGGCCGGAATGAAACATCAGATATCGGGTATAGCACGTTTGATGCGGAATGAAACAGAAGGATGGTTAGCAAATGACAAACGTGAATTGGGAAGAGCATTTACAGCCTCCACGGGAAGAGCAAGGGGGTGTGAAGACGGAATGGTTATTGTGAATTTCGTAACCTCTGCGGGGCGAATAACCGGTAACTCAACAAATCCCAATGCCCTTCCGTCGGGCATCGTTGAGTCATAGGTGGATGCTTCAAGATTAACGAACAACATTGGGCGGCTCGAGAGATTTGCGAGTTTACCGGTAACCCGAACACTATTGCGTTCAACATTCGCAACAATTGAAGACAGTGCAAAATGATTACTCAACTGGACGGCATCAGCAATCAGAGCACCTTCTGGTGTGTGTGTAGGTTCATTAGCTATCACCTCGGTGAATCCGCCCCCATCAAGGGCAAACTTCAGACGCGCCTCATCTTGTTGGCTTTCTTGGCTTTCAAGACTATCGAGACGTTCGGCCAGTTTATTGAGTTTTTCGGAGTCCGGGGAAGGGGCACAACCAATGATGAAACATATAAGTGGCATGCCAAAAGTGAACGCGCCTGTTGGTTCTTTCATTGTATGGACCTCCGGTTAATCTTTGCGCCGGGACTTGCCACCCATTCGGCCGTAGGATGAACGAACCCAGGATTGCACAGCGGACCCGGCAACAACGATAACTAAGATGAGAATGACGGCAAGAATGGTTTTTAGCACTTCCAAAATCTACACACGCAGGCAACGGATGTCAAGCACCACAACTAACATGTACCAAATGAAAGGGTTACAGACGCATGGGAACCGGACTTATTGAGAGTATTGCACCGTTCGGCGTGGGATGCGTGACACTGCTTTGCTCACTGTATTTCTGCCTGAAGATCATCACGGTGTGGAAGGAACGGAACCAACCGATCGCGATGAACGGCACGGCGGGGAAGATAGTGACGATTCTTGAACGACAGACAGTGCTGATGGAGCAGCACATTCGAGAGCTCACGGAGCTGAAGACTGATATCAAGGATGCTCTTCGTGAGGTGACAACGTCTCAGCAGATTATGGCCGGCAATGTTTCTCTTGTCATGGACCGGCAACAGGGCACCATGCGCGAATCAGCGTTCATTCGGGACACAGTCCGCGACATCAGGCAGCTCTTACCGGCAACACTACCCGGAAACTAAAAGGAGGAAGCATGGAACCCATCGTGATCACAGTACCATCGTTGGCGGAGCAAATCATTTTCGTAGCTGCGGGAATGCTGGGCATTCTCGCGCAGACTATGGTGAAGGCGAAAAGCGTTGCTGAAGCAAAGAACGCCAATCCATCATTTCAGTATTGGCTGGAGAACATGAAGGCGAATCAACTGCCGATCGCAATCAATGTGCTCGCATACATTGCCCTGGTGCTGGTGTGGTGGACCAATGGCATTGACTTTCTGGGATTGTACCGGGGAGTGTTCAACGGCCTGACGTTCTTCATTGGCTATGGCAGTAACAGCATCTTTGGCTTTATGATGCGGGAGCGCGTGGAAGCAAGGTTGAATCCAAATCAGGCTGTGAAGGAACAATAACGGATGTTGCTGCTCTTCCGGTACTATTCATCTTCTGACGATTCCCTGGCGCTCTTGTTCCTGGACTACAAGTTCTTCGCGTACACTGTCGAGGATGAGTTCCGGTCGGTAAAGATAATGGGCGAAACAAGGATTCCGGCTGGCATATACACGCTGGTGTACCGGCATTCACCGAGCAAAGGCCGGAAGATGATATACATCGAGGGAATACCAACGCACAAGGATGTCATGTTTCATTCGGGGAACACTGAAGCGGATACGGCAGGATGCATTCTACCCGGGCACGTGGCATCGTTCAATCCATCGGGGAACAGTCGTGTGCTGGAAAGCCGTGTTGCGATGACACGCCTGGATGATGCAGTGATACCACGGCTGGAAGCTGGAGAAGAGATCAAGCTGGTAGTGATCGACGGAGATCAGAACGATTTCATCAAACGCATGTCGGAAATGGCTGCGTAATTTTTCAAGAAACTTTTGCAAGGGAGATAACTACAATGCGCTATCTGGTTGCTGTACTCATGGTTGCAGGGCTGTTCACAACATCGGCCGCACAACCGAACAACCGCACGAAGGCGGTGTTTTCAGCGGCAACGTGCAGTGACACTGCATGGCTGTATACGAATCTGAAGACGGTGACGAGTGACCCGTTCACGATCCAGATATGGCATGACGGGGGATCGGCGGACACATTGTTGGTGGTTCTCGGGACAGACACAACCGTGGCGCCGTTCTACCTCATCGATGCGGACGTGCCATTGGTACTGCACAATGTGAGCGCACAGGGGATGTGGACAAAATCAAAGAAGTCCGGAACAACAGCTGAACGCAGGATACTGGCGTACTGACGGAGGAACGATGGATCTGACTGGCACACGCGGTACGACACTGAAAGCGCCAAAGCTGCGAAGCGGCAAAGTGCTGATCACCACGAACGAACAGATATTCAACGGTGGTACGCCGCCGGCAAAGCAGTGGACATACTGGGGGCAGGAAGACGTGCAACCGTTCAGTGATGATGTGACCAAGATTGGAGAGCTGCAATGACAATTCTGAAAGCGCCTCCCAAACAACCGTATGCAATCAAGCCGTACCAGGTGGATCTCCGGCCGATGCTGTTGCGTGGCCAGAGAGTTGCGGGCATGGCTGCGCGCGTGTACCTGAAGGGAAACGATCCTGAGACACAACAGATTGACGCAATGCTGTATGCGCACGCATTCGGCGACCAACTGCTGCAGGTGAAGATCATGGCCGGAGAAACCGGACAGACGTATCGCTGTCGATGCCGGTTCACATGCGTGGATGGATCCAGGGATGAAGTGGAATTTGAATTTAACGTAAAGGAGGTGGTGTGATGAAACAGTTGTGCATCGTGTTTGCTCTTCTGCTGTTGCTTGCTCCAAATGTAAAGGCGGCAGATTCTGTTGTGACGGCGGGGATGACACCCAAGGCGGGGATGGCAGCAATCAACAATGAATTCTGGTCACTGATGGATTCGGTCCGGAAATCATGGGAACAAATCGGCAACCGGCCGCTGGTGGTTACGGGATTGAGTGCTGGAAAGTTTTTGCTCTACAACGGCACATCCTGGGTGCTGGTGGATACCACGACAATGTATGCAGCAATCCGCGGGCAGATAGGAACGAAGGCACTATCTGAATCGGGAATTACGGCCGGAAAGATTTGGGTGTACAACGGCTCAAGCTGGGTGCTGGCGGACTCATTCCCGTCGGCGATCCGAGGCGTAGGATCCGGAAAAGCCAGCCCGATGTTTGGAGGAAGCGCGCAAACCAGTGGACAGAGATCGCTGGAAGATTCTCCGTTAAGATGGTATGACACCTTCAACAATGGCAAATACGATATGTATCTGGAGGACAACAATCATTACCACGCGATCTACTTCATTGACGGTGACGATGGGGATACATCGTTCATCCGGAAGTTAGCAGGAGGCGTAAGGTTGGGACCGGATGTGGAGATTCCGGGCAATCTCTATGTGAACCAAACCATCACGGCAACCACGGTCGACGGAAACGCATCGGCAACAAAACTGACATCAGGAACTGTGCCGCTGGCCAGACTGGGAACGGATGCACCGGCATCTGGTGAGTTTTTGGGATGGGACAACACATGGAGGACGCCGGCAGGAGGCGGTGGTGGAAGTAGTACGAACTATGGTGGTATAGTGAATCCCTACAGTGTACACGTGCGGGATTCGACGGGTACAACTTCAATGTGGAAACCGGGCGTTATTGTGTCAACGGTTCCGGGTGCGAATGTGACGGCCGTAAATGAAAGCGTATTGGTTGGAACGGCGGACTGGACCAGGAGAACCGACGGGATGTTGCAGTTGACATCGGACCAGGAAAACACGGGTTTGATATTCGAAGAAGTCACCGGGGGGGACAGTGCAGGGATAGGTATCGACGCATCCACCGGTGATGGTTTCCTGGTAAATCAAACCTATGGCAAGATGGCTTTCAATAAGCTGTTTGTCCAGAAAAAACCGATCGCACTCTCGGACGAAGAAACCGCCATTGGCGTGAAGAACGCTGCACGCACAGTTCATTTTCCCATGGCTATCAAGGTTGTTGGTGTATACGCGGAGCTGGTGACTGCATCAGGCGGCGGCACGGCAGTCACGGTCCGAATCAACGAAGCCGGTACACCAATTCTTTCAACAAACATCACGATCGACAATGGTGAATACACTGGTGGTTCAGCGATGTACCAGGGGACCGCTGCTACAGCTGCGGTGATCAGTGATGCGAACATTGCAGCGTATGCGGCGCTCTCATTCGATATCGTTCAAATTGGATCTAACGCAAAAGGGCTGAAGGTATGGATCGTATATATCGAAGTTTGATTCTCGTGCTGATACTGTTTTCCGCCGGCAATGCACAGGATGGTTTGGATTGGTTCGGTGCATCGAATCCGGTTTCCACAATGGGGAAGATCCCGACGTTGACAGAGATTCCTGCGGGTCAAGATAGCGTGCGTGTCCAATTCTCTCCGAAGGCGCCAATGCGCCGCGTGCGTTTAGTTGTCCAGGGAAACATTGATGACACAACGGCCGTGAAGAGCGGATGCGGCGGATATTCTTTTGCACTGGAAAGCGACAGCACATGGATCGCCTGGCGTTATGAAGATTCAGGATGCGGTCCGATTCTGTTACGCGGAACGCTGATGATTGACAGCTCTGACGATAACCAACATGGCATCGCAGTGTTCACGATAAGCACGAAGAGCGTCAACGTGACAATCAATGCAGTGACGCTGGCTAATTCCATCGAAACGCCGGTGGGTCTTGCCTATAACGGCACATCCATCATACCGGTGATGTCGCGGTTGATGTCCACGACAATTCTGAATCTTTCGACGTACAACACGCTTCCGAACGGTGGCCGATCCGCCGGATGGCAGGTGTGGCAGAATACGAATATCACGGTGCGCTTGCGCGACAGCGTTGTTGTGGCAAGCGGCTCAACGGTTGATCTGCGCGTGTACGTCCCGAATGTAACTGACTCGACAAACCTCCTGGTGCTTTCAACCGGAGAAAAGGCAAACGCTTCGTCAGGTTGGAAAACGGCTGGGAACTGGTATCGGCACAAACAGGATACTGCGCGAGGACTTTACGCAAGTAACACCGCGAGGGTGGTCAACATCGTAGCAGCGCAGATTACCGGCGGGAAGGTGTACGAGGTTCCACTGGCATACACCGGAAGTGAAGTTACACAAACGGGCAACATTGCCACGCCGGTGAACCAGGCACTGTCGGTGATCATCCCGAACGGGCATTGCTTCATGGGTGGAATGAACAGTGTGAGTATTGCGAACGCTTCGTACTACATGGGGCACTTCTATTTCGGCAGTTCAAGTACCGTTGTCGGTGACAGGTTCGATGACGACGGGTACGGATACAATCCACTGGTACATGTTCTGGAGATGGGACATTGAAACGGACACTTTTTCTTTTTCTTGTTGTGCTGGCAATACGCGCGCAAGCGCAGATTGCTGAAGACTCCATGTGGGCTGCTCCGGCGGGAGAACGCATCAAACAGGATGCGGTGAACCACTGGACGAGGACGGACTTCAGCAACAATCCGGTATGGGATGGGACAACGATATCGCTGGAGTATCCCAGGAATGCATTTGCCCAGGTGCAGCTGCTGATCCGGAACGGAGCTACAACTGCGGACACATTGAATGTTACGTGCGACAGCTTGTACAAAGCAGCCGGCACTTCGGCGGCATATACGATCAAAAACACTCCGGGTGCTGTGGATCCGTTTAACTATATCGGCCGGAAGATTGAATTCTATCTGCAACATTATATGTCGATCAAGGATAATCTTACCGGACAGAACGATCGTACGCGTTCAACGTACATCACCTTTAGCGGTGCGCTTCCACAACCGAATAGTGACTACAATGGTTTCCTTCCTGAAATTCTGGTGCCGTTTGAAGCGCCAGCCGGATTGAAAGCGAACGGGCAGGGAGGGGCACCATTCCGGATTGGTGCAAACAAGGTGCAGGGTGTGTGGGTGAAGATCGCGATTCCGAAAGCTGCTGTTGCGGGGAATTACGTCGGCAATCTCAAAGTTACCCGTGGAGCTTCCATCATTGCAACAATTCCCGTGGCGCTGCGAGTGCGGAACATTGTGCTTTCGGATTCAATGCGCTTGCGGAATAGTTTCATTGCTTCTGATGAAGCGTTCTACCGGCACTTCGGGACAGTAACGCGGAATGCTGCTTTCTGGGCGATGGCGAAGAAATACTATCTGTTCATGCGTCGCTGGGGCGCAAACTACAACATGAACGCTGACACCACGGAGTTTGTGGCCAATCTTCAGACGGTGTACAACGGAACGCTGTTCACCTCCGGCAATGGATATGAGGGCCCGGGCGCCGGCATCGCGCCGAACATGTACCAGATCGGGCACTGGGACCAGCCGAACTTCTTTCCGCGGGGCAACCCGCACGATGGCACAAAAGCATGGTACAGGATCGCGGGGGGGAATATTCATGCAACTGTTGAACGGGGCACATGGGCAACAAGCCAATCATACGCGGTGAATGACGTCGTGTATGATGATGACTATCCGTATTTGTATTACTGCGTTGAAGCACACACATCCGGATCAAGCAATGAACCGCAGGAATCCGGATCAGGGTCAACCGCATGGCGGAAATACTGGGGGCTGCTCTATGATGCGTATGGTGCGCGTGACCACTCAAGCTTCACCTACTCACCAGACACAGCGAAACACGGTAACAACTGGCGCCGTGCTGCGAACTTTTGGGTGACAAAGTTTGCTGCGATCGCACCCGGCACTTGGATAATGAAGTACGGTCCGGAAGAACCAAACTATGAGGGCGCACTGAACGACACATCCGCATTCTCAAATGTGCGTCGCACAGCCCGCTGGCTGGATACGAACCCCGTGAACGTCCTGGACTTCAGGATGGCAACCGGTTTTGCCTCAAGTATGTACCGGGCGAATCAGCATGTGGATATTCTCTTTAATCATTTCGGGAATGCCAGCACCGAAGAATCCAGTGTGGACAGCTTGAATGCTTGGATTGCCCGGGGGAGAAAGATTGGGCTGTACGGTGGAACACGGCCGCTCTCCGGAACCGAGCTGATAGATTTCCCGGGGACGGATATGCGCGTGAAAGCATGGGTGATGAAGAAGTACGGCATCAGCCAGTATTCCTATTGGTACACATCCAACTATATGCAGTCGTTTGCAATCAATCCCTGGTTGCAGGATCGCAACCAGTACTCGCCGACAGCTGCGCAGGCCGGTACGTGGAGTTCTATCACCACGTATGCGAAGGACCAATACGTGATGTACAACGCCAAATACTTCAAGGCAAAGAGCGCGGTTCCTGCCGGCACTCTACCCACGAATACAACTTACTGGGCTGAAGCATTTCCAACGATCAAGTATGGTGACGGCACGTTGGTGTACCAGTTACAGGATGCACGATTCCCGACAGACAGTCGCGGAGTTGCCGGGCCCGCCGCTGGGATCCGGTTGGCAAACTGGCTGGAAGGGCAACAGGACTATGGCGTGATGTGGCTGGCTGATTCCCTGGGCGTGAGCTATGCGGATATCATGAACCAGGTTGTGCCAGCCGCACTCTCACAGGTGGGCAGTTATCAGAACCCGCGGCCACCGTGGGATCCGGATGACAAGGTAAAATCGAAGAAGTTCATTGCTGCGATGAAGACGCTGTACGACCGCATCGAGCCATACTTCTCTACTCCGCCGCCGCCAACACCGGGACCCGTGCCAGTGAGGGTACTGAGAGGCCATCGCAATGATTAGGATAATTCTGTGGACAATTCTTGCGGCAGTGCTGTTCACAGGATGCAGCACAACCACGACAACCACGAAGAGCGCCGAAACAAAAACTGTGAAGGAAACGGAATTGACAATGTTGCCGGATCCCATCAAAGTTGAGCTTCCGGTAGTTCACGAGGTGATAACCAATCCTGTAACGGAAGAAGCGGAACCGGTAATCATAGCGGAGCAACCGAAGTCCAAGGGCAAACCACGTGTGCACGTTCTGTTCTATCCCAGGCGGGATAGCATGACAGTGAACATTGAGCCGGACAGTGCGAAAGCAACCGTGAAGGAAACCACAACGAACACCGTCACCGATACCCATTCCGAGAAAGAAAGTGTCTGGGCGTTCTTCATGGAACCGCTGGGCATTACGATCGCTGTTGTCGTGGGCGGCCTTGTGCTGGTGATGCTGGCTGTTTTCCTTTTGCGCGGTCGGTAAGGTTTCCCGGGATATACTGGAGACGGCGGACGCTGAACGTCTCCAGTTCCGGAATCAACTTCCTCGATGGCAGCGTCAATACCTTCCTCCAAAGGACTATCTGATACGGCCGTTCAAATCCCCATCGACATGCAATGGTCCAGGCACTTACGTCTGATTCAATATCCCGGAGAAGCAGGGCAAAATTAGGCCCGAGTAATCGGTGAAGTCGGCGTATTTTTCTGGCCAGGCCGGGCGGTAAATTGGAGCACGCGAGCTTCAGTTCTTCGCTGCCGTTCATAATGATCCCTTTTAATCTGTTCCAGCTGGTCGAGGAATTCCCTGAATTCCGGCTTGAGGACATATACACAGTCGCAGGTGGCAGCAATGAACCTGGTAAGATTAGACCGGTCTGTATGTAGCCGTTCTGCGATGGCTGTCTGGGATTGTCCGGTATTTAGTGATTCCAGTAGGTCAAACACGGATTGGTCACCGTGGCGGGCAAGAAAGTTAATCATAGCTATGCGATTCGGAACGGGCGACATACAGGGATCCTCCGAGAATGGGATGGGAAAAGCGGGGGATCACTTATACTATGAAAAAATGTTGGATGTGACGCTTGACAAATGACAATTCGCGGTGTATCTTCATTCCCACGGCGAGAGTCTTATAATACATATTATGTCAATTATTGTAGAGCATCTCCGAGCGCATTTCCGTATACACGCGCGGCGTCGGCCACGCTGATGTTCATCAATCCTCTGAACGAGATGGCTGTCCCCCCCAACTTTCCAATCTCCGTGATCGCTACGTGATGTACGGACGCTATCCTCTGTAGAGCCTGAACATTTGAAGGTTCCACGGTCAGGATTATTCGTGATTGATCCTCACCAAAAAGAGCGCCCACGCGGCCAGCCGTTGAAGTCAATACTCCTAAGTCCAAATCGGCCCCTATAGACCCCTGAATGCATGATTCTGCTACCGCCACAGCTAACCCTCCGTCTGAGCAATCGTGCGCTGATTTTACCAACCTGTTGGCGATAGCTTCAAGGCATGCCTCATGAACGCTACGCGCAATCTCAAGATCGATCTCCGGAGCATCACCCGCAATCACCCCATGGACTCTGTGAAGATACTCTGATCCTCCCAGTTGTCCAGCGGTTTCCCCCAAGAGGAGGACACGGTCACCTGGGTCTTTGAACGACGAAGTGGTGACGTGTTCTGGGTTGTCGATGAGGCCCAGCATGCCGATGACCGGCGTCGGATAAACAGGCCCTTCCCGGCTCTCGTTGTAGAAACTTACGTTACCACCGGTTACTGGAGTCCCGAATGCTCTGCAGGCATCTCCGATTCCCCGGACCGCTTCTGCAAACTGCCAATATATTTCAGGATTGTATGGGTTTCCAAAATTAAGGCAATTGGTTATTGCCAGCGGTGTTCCGCCTGTGCAAACCACATTTCGTGCAGCTTCAGCAACTGCAATTGCAGCACCCTTCCATGGATTCAGATACACGTACCTGGAGTTACAATCCGTCTTTAGAGAGAGCGCCTTATTTGCTTCCTTGACAAGAACTACACCGGCATCAGTTCCATCAATCGCTAGGCTATTTGTACGAACCATGCTATCGTACTGCTGAAATACCCAACGCTTGCTTGCTATCGAAGGACTGGCGAGCAGCTTCAACAACACTTCTTCAAGGTGAACTCGATGGTTCAAAGATCCGATGTCAAATGCCCTCGCCTGTTTAATGTAGCCGGGCTCTTTCGCTTCACGACGATAAACGGGAGCACCACCGCCAAGAACCAAGTGGTGGGCAGGAATGTCGGCCACCTGTTGCCCTTCGTGTTCTACGACGACTCTGCCCCCCGAGGTTACCCCACCGATATTTCGAATTTCGAGGTCCCACTTCCTGAATATCTCAAAAATCTCGCGTTCTTTTCCTTTCTCGACAACCATGAGCATTCTCTCCTGCGACTCGGAAAGCATAAGCTCGTACGCTGTCATTCCTTCCTCTCTGGCCGGAACACTGTCAAGGTTTATTTTCATCCCACAACCACCACGTGCACTCATTTCTGATGTCGAACAAGTCAGCCCGGCCGCTCCCATGTCCTGGATACCCACTACATATCCCGTTCGAATTGCCTCAAGTGTCGCCTCAAGCAGCAACTTTTCTGTAAATGGATCACCCACTTGTACTGAAGGGCGTTTCGACGACGATTCTTCCGAGATTTCTTCTGAGGCGAACGTCGCCCCATGTATTCCGTCTCTGCCGGTTGCGGATCCCACTATCACAACCGGGTTGCCCACCCCTTTTGCAGTTGCGCTTGCCCATTCGCCATGCTTTACAAGTCCCACGGCCATAGCATTGACAAGCGGGTTCTCCTGATAGCATTTGTCAAAATAGACTTCACCGGCCACCGTCGGGACGCCAAAACTATTTCCATAATCACCGATTCCTTTCACAACTCCCTTGACGAGATACTTGGTTCTGTCATCCTCCAACGAACCGAACCGAAGTGAATTGAGTGCAGCGATTGGCCGCGCTCCCATCGTGAAGATATCACGCATTATGCCGCCAACCCCGGTTGCCGCCCCCTGATAGGGTTCAACAGCAGAGGGGTGATTATGACTTTCGATCTTGAATGCCACCGCGTAGCCGCCACCGATATCAACCAAGCCGGCATTCTCCTCTCCCGCACTGACCAACAATCGTCCGCCACTCCGCGGAAGGGTCTTCAGCAGCGAAATAGAGTTTTTGTAACTGCAATGCTCGCTCCACATAACACTGAATATTCCCAACTCGGTGTATGTTGGAACCCGGCCCAAAATTGCCAGGACTCTGCCATACTCCTCCTCGGTAAGCCCATGTTCCAACGCCAAGTCTAAATCAACTTGAGGTTCATGAATCTTCTTTGCCGCAGCGTTGACTGTGTCAATTGTCTTCAAAACTTCTACTCCAACACTATGAGTAAATCGCCCTTCGATACTGTCATGCCCTTTTCTACTTTAATTTCCTTCACGCTGTATGCCTGATGTGCTCTTATTTCGTTCTCCATTTTCATCGCTTCCAAAACAATCAGGCCTTGTCCGGCGACAACAGCATCGCCGGCATTCACGAGTACCCTTGCAACAAGCGCCGGCATGGGAGCAGTAATCTCGGTTCCTCCTGCGACTCCCGTCGAGGAAGGCGCATACTGCTTCAGAAGTTGTTCGCGTTCCGACTCCACCATCACTTCAAAATGGAGAGCCCCCGAAAGTGCCTGATACGATCCGTTTGAACCATAGGCAACAACCTTGCATGACCTTCCATTGTGGAGAACCGAGAACACATACGTTCCAATACGCTGTATTGCGAGCGGTTGATCCTCTCCGGGGATGAGATATCCGCCAGGGTCAACTATCACATCCATCTCCTGATTGCCGACTGAAACGCGGAACTTAGCCATCGGCGCCTCTCATATTCCGGAATCGTTGTTCCTTCCAATTCTTGGTTGTGGCTGAACCGTGCTTTGGCACGACGGAGGGAGAACTATATCTGGTGTTGGAGTGCAACAATGTCGCTACACTTGCAAAGGCCTCCATCTGCTCATGCGTTGGTGATTCCAGTTTTTCAGGAGTAAAGTAGTTGGGAATGAAATGCGTGTCGTAGTCTCCTTTTCGAAACGCCGAGTGGCCCATTACAAAGAGACAGAATGGAATATTCGTTTTCACTCCGAGTATTTCATATTCGTGCAATGCTCTCGTCATTCTGTTGATGGCGTCGGAACGCGTTGGCGCCCAGGCAACAAGCTTCGCAATCATCGGATCATAGTACACCGATATCTCACCATGCACATCAATGCCGCGATCTTCCCTCACTCCCGGACCTTGTGGCGGCTTCAAGTGAACAATTGTTCCAGTTGATGGAAGAAAGTTGTTGTGCGGATCCTCAGCGCAAATTCTGCACTCGATGGCATGGCCCATGAACTCGACATCCTCTTGATTCATCGGAAGAGGGTCTCCCATGGCAACACGCAGCTGCAGAGCGACAAGATCAAGCCCCGTTCGTAGTTCGGTAATGGGATGCTCCACCTGAAGACGGGTATTCATTTCGAGGAAATAGAATTTTCTATCTCTGTCAACAAGAAACTCTATTGTTCCGGCGTTCCTGTAGTTGCACGCTTTGGCCGCTGCTACTGCCGTTTCGCCCATCCTCCTCCGCAAATCAGCGTCAACGATCGGCGACGGGGTTTCTTCGACTACCTTCTGATGACGTCGTTGGACTGAACACTCGCGTTCCCCCAGATGAATGGTATTCCCCAGCGCATCGGCAAAGATCTGGAATTCCACGTGGCGAGGATTCTCAAGATACTTTTCGATGAACACGCGTCCATCACCAAAGGCGGTCTTGGCTTCCGATTGAGCAGACTGGAACAGCGATTCCAACTCATCCAACCGGTGCACAACGCGCATTCCTTTCCCTCCCCCTCCTGCCGCCGCCTTGATCAGGACGGGCAGTGTAACCGTTTTGCAAAAATCAAACGCTTCCTTTACTGTTTCGACTGCAGGAGTTCCGGGAACCGTAGGCACACCGGCTTTTTCAACGAGTTTGCGCGCCTCCGTTTTGTCGCCCATCGCCTTAATAGAGGACGGCGACGGCCCGATGAACACAAGCTTGCTATCGGACACCGCTTGTGCGAATGATGCGTTCTCGGACAAGAAGCCGTAGCCCGGATGGATCGCATCAGCCCGCGCCTTGCGGGCTGTCCCTATGATCCTATCCATCACCAAATAACTTTGAGCAGATGCTGATGGGCCGATATGATATGCTTCGTCCGCGTACAGAACATGCGGCATCGTACGATCGGCATCGGAATAGACGGCGACTGTCCGGATCCCCATTTCCCTGCATGTTCTCATGATGCGAACAGCTATCTCGCCGCGGTTAGCGACAAGGACTTTCTTGATCTGCGTTTTTGACATCAGGTTTCCTTCAATTCAACAACGGTCGCCCCTGTACCGCCTTCGTTCCACTCAGCAAGGTGGAAGGCTTTCACTCGCGGGTGTCCCGTGAGAAAGTCGGTGACCTTCTTGCGAAGCGCGCCGGTCCCTTTCCCGTGCACTATATCAATGCGGAACAAGCCGCCGAGAACAGCGTCATCAATGAATTTATCGACAAGCGGAAGTGCTTCCTCACCGGTCATTCCACGCACATCAACATGGCGCGCGATGGAAGGTCGATCCCGTTGATTGTCAACATCAGACTGGCGCCGCACTCGAGGTCGGTCCTTCACGGGAATCAGATCTCGCAAGGCTGCTTTCATTTTCACATGGCCGAAGACGACTATAGCATTGCTCCCGTCGGTGCTCAGACTGACAATCTCCCCCGATTCTGTTCCTCCCCTCACGGATACAATACTTCCAACGGTCAGCGCGGTTTTGTCCGTTTGAAGATCGGCCTCTGCGGATGGAGACAACTCATCCTCCATTTGACGGCGTAAGAGTTCAATCTCGGCCTTGGCATGGTGCACCACTTTCCTGTCCTCTGCGCTTTCCCGGATTTCCCGGATGCTTCGCTCGATGATCGCGTTCGCGCTATCAACGATTTGACGTGCCTCCTCAATTGCCTGTAGCTTTACGGAACGAAGGTCCTTCTGCTGGCTTCTCACTTTGGTTTCATATTGCGATATAAGTTGGTCGAGCCGGGTCTTCTCCATACTCAGTGACTCCATCTCGCTCCGTTGACGCTGTGTCAGTTCCTCAAGTTCCGAAAGAAGATCGGAAAGCTTTGTCTGCTGTTCACCCAGATACGTACGCGCACGTTGAAGAATACCATCGCCCAAGCCAAGACGGGTTGCCATTTCCAATGCATAACTGCTTCCGGGAATTCCCGGCCGGAAGGTGTATGCAGGCTCCAGAGTCTTCTGATTAAATTCCATTGCCCCGTTTTCGACGCCGTATGTTTCGTACGCAAAAACTTTCAGAGCCCCGTGGTGCGTGGTTGCAATGGTAAGCGTTTTACGACGGGCAAGTTCTTCAAGAACAGCTGCCGCGATTGCACCCCCTTCGGATGGATCCGTCCCGGAGCCGATTTCATCAATCAATACCAGAGTTGATTCGTTGGCCTGTTCAGCGATCAGCTTGAGATTGCTCAGGTGTGAACTGAATGTACTGAGATCGTTTTCGATAGATTGATCATCCCCTATATCCACAAACATGTTTGTAACCACGCGGACGATGGAATCTGACCCGGTTGGAATGTGCAGTCCGGACTGAACCATAAGCACAAGCAACCCAACACATTTCATTGCCACAGTCTTGCCACCGGCATTCGGACCGCTGATTACAAGCATGGTGAACTCATTGCCAAGCTCAAGGTCAAGAGGAACTGTGTTCCTGTATCCATGGGTCAGCAACAGAATGGGATGCCGCGCGCCACGCAATCGCATTGTGCCGGCGTCAGTAACAACCGGCTCCGTCCCCATTATTTCGATGGAATACTTTGCCTTGGCGTGTAACACATCGATGCGCGCAAGGATGTTCTCATTCGCCAGAAGAGCATCTTTGCACTCCCGAACCTGCACCGTCAGTTGCTTCAGGATGCGCTCAATCTCACGCTGCTCACGGAAATGCAGACTTCTTATTTCGTTGTTGAGTTCGAGGGTTTCTGCCGGCTCGACAAAGACCGTCGCCCCGCTGGCGGAAGCGCTATGGATAAATCCCGGGATATGGCCTTTGAATTCCGCTTTTACCGGGATGACCATCCTGCCTTCGCGCGTTGTAACAATCTCGTCCTGGCTGTAACCGTCGGACGCCGCCTGCTTGATGATACCTTCGAGTTTCTTTTTGAGCTGGTCGTAACGCTCATGAATTGCTCTGCGAATGGAATGCAACTCACGGGACGCGGAATCCTTGATTGTTCCAGTATCGTCAATAGCCTGGCTGATGTTGTACTCGAGCACCTTATCGACGAACAACGGTTCGACCATACTCCACAACAGCGGGAGAACGGCGCGATGCGGTTTAAACCGCGTGAGAAGAGTACGTGAGACAACGAGAGATGCACGGATGTGAAGTAATTCGTCGGACTGAAGAGATGACCCGTCAATCCCCGAACGATGAAGTGCTGAAGCGATTGCGCGGACTCCTTCCAGAGAAAGGAATCCCTCTTCCTCGATGTGCCGCTTCATTTCGCTGACGCACGACAACTCATTCCTGATTGTGCCAACATGGACATCAGGTTCAATGGTTGCGATACGAGCAGTTCCCGGTTCGGAGGCAACGTACTTCTGTAAATGATGAAGAATCTTGTCGAACTCGAGCTTTTCAAGTGCACTCTTGAACGAACTCATTCTATTCCTCCAGAGAACTTGTCAAGACTCTTCTCGTTCCGGCATGCAAAGCCGTTTTTTAACCAGTGTCTGAACAAGCCGACCATCCGCCTTACCCTTGAGAAGTTTCATTACTGCGGGCATGAGCTTGTTGAAATCCTGCGGTGACGCGGCGTTGATCTCTTTCGCAATGTTGTCAATCATGGAGATAATGTCGGACTCACCAATCTGTTTCGGAAGGTACTCCATGATGATGGCAAGCTCGGCGGATTCCTGCGCGACTAATTCAGGCCTTCCACCCTTCTCGAACTGCTCAATGGACTCTCTGCGCTTTTTTGCCGCTGTATTCAGAGCGGCGATCTCATCATCCTGAGACATTGCGTTCCCGCTTCCTCGCTTTTCAATTTCCTTTTCCATGAGTGTCGCGCGAAGCGTGCGAAGGGTTTCGAGCCGTAGCTTGTCTCCACCCTTCATCGCAGTCTTCAAATCGTTGCTGATGGTGTCCTTGAGTGTCATTGACCAAGTCCTCTGATAAGCATGCACATGCTGTCCGGATTGTACTGTCGTGTGAAATGGCAATTCCTATCGGAAGAAGAAAAGAACGGTTTTAACAGAAGAGATGCTTTGAAGCGGTTCACACTCGTCCGGGCATTTTGATTGTTGTGCCGCTCAGGGAGCGCGCCTGGTCTGAGCAAAGGAAAAGTATTGTCGAAGCAATTTCTTCCGGCGTCACCCAGCGAGTTTCATCTCCGCTTTTCATCCACTTCTTGTTGGCTGGGGTGAGTATGATGCTCGGGGCAATTGCATTCGCCGTAATTCCGTACTCCTTATATTCCTCTGCTATTGTCTCGGTCAAGGTGATTACGGCGCGTTTGGCGGCCGCATAAGCCCCTTTTCCAGAACTTGGTAGCAACGCAGTCATCGCCGAAATATTGACAATACGTCCGCTTCGTTGAGCCAGCATCGGATGAAGGGCCGCGCGTGAGATCAGGAAGGTCGTTGTAAGATTCATCGAAAACGCAGAGTTCCACTCCGTTAACGACGTTTCTGCAGTTGATTTGCCTCCGACGTATCCGCCCGCAATATTCACGAGATAGTCAATACGCCCCCACCTTTCCTTGACCGCTTCGACGAACTTCTGCACTTGTTCCTCTTCAACAAGGTTTGCCGTCCGGAGCAGCAATTGTTCTGAATTTGTGACAGGCAACGACGAAGAAACTGCCTCGGGCGATTGCGATGAGAGCGGAATTGCAACTTTTGCTCCGGCCTCCATTAAGAGGCCTGTAACGACTGACCCCAAAGCTCCCGCACCGCCTGTCACTATTGCAATTTTGCCAGCGTGATTCATGTGCATTCAATATATTTATGAAGTCTAGGAATGTCAACAATCCTTGCAATTCTATTCTTGTCTACTTACTCTATAGTGACCTCCCCATCCCAATAACCAATTGATAAGGCACATGCCCAAACAACATATTTGCTACAGTCTGCTGGCGACGCTTATCGTAGTGCTCATTCATGGTGCTGCCCAAATAACGGCACAAGACCACACTGCTTCCCCCGCGCTTATCCTGGAGGGAGAAACGCACTTTGATGAAATCAAGCAACTGACTTTCGGCGGTCAGAACGCGGAAGGATATTTTGCATTCGACGAGCAACGAATTATTTTCCAATCCACACGTGATAGCTTAACATGTGATCAGCAGTTTATTATGGATTTGAACACGGGCAACACCCGTCTCGTAAGCACGGGAAAAGGAAGAACCACCTGCGGCTATTTCTTTCCCGGAGATAGTGCAATTCTCTTTTCCTCTACACACCACCTCAATGCCGCTTGTCCTGAAACTCCGGATTTCTCCAAGGGGTACGTGTGGGCAGTCTATCCGACGTATGACATCTTTCGCGCATCGCCGGACGCCAGTAACCTTGTACCGCTAACCTCAACGCCGGGGTATGACGCAGAGGCGACTGTATCACCCAGGGGGGATAAGATCGTTTTCACATCTGTGCGCAATGGCGATTTGGACTTGTACAGCATGAACCTGGATGGAACGGGTGTTCAACAACTGACGAATGATGTCGGATATGATGGCGGGGCCTTTTATTCCTGGGATGGAAAGTCCATCGTGTATCGCGCATGGCATTACCCCGATTCAGCGAGTGCAAGCGAATACAAGTCGCTCCTTGCGACCAACCTCGTCCGCCCCTCGCGCATGGAGTTGTTCGTTATGAACGCTGACGGTTCGAACAAGAAGCAGGTCACCAACAACGGCTTTGCAAATTTCGGACCTTTCTTCCATCCGGACAATAAGCGCATCATCTTTGCGTCCAACATGAACGATCCAAAAGGACGCAACTTCGACTTGTATATTATCGGTGTCGATGGATCGGGGCTTGAACGCATTACCTTCAACGAAACGTTCGATGGTTTCCCGATGTTCACTCGTGACGGCAAAAAGCTTGTGTTTGCATCAAACAGAAACGGTAAAGTGCGTGGTGAAACAAATCTGTTCCTCGCCAAATGGAAGGACTGAGACGACTTTGAAAACACGTTTAGTACGATTCGTTTTGGTTTGTGCAGTTGCGGTAGATTATTACGTGTATGGGCAGACCTCGCCCGCAATTACCGAGGATGACATCCGTGCTCATATTCAGTACCTCGCATCAGATGAGCTGGAGGGCCGTGCGTCAGGTTCTCCGGGCAACAGAAAAGCTGCCGAATACATCGCGGACCATTTTGAACGATACGGACTCTCCCCTGCCGGTGACAATGGCTCGTACTTCCAGCATTTTGAGTTTGTGTCTTCCCTCCGACCCGGTCAGGCAAATAACGTAGTCATCGCAAACGGCTCGGATGAGATGACATTAAAGCTCTCAGAAGATTTTTTGCCGCTCGGCTTCTCCTCTGACGGTGCCATTAAAGCCTCGGCGTGTTTCGTTGGCTACGGGATTACTGCCGCAGATCAGAAGTACGACGACTATGCCGGCATTGACGTGACTGGGAAAATCGTTCTCATGCTTCGGTATTCTCCGGATGGAAACAATCCTCATGGCGGTTTCGAGCAGTTCGCTTCATTACGACAGAAGGCGAGAATTGCGCGCGAGAAGGGTGCGGTGGGAATGATTCTGGTAACAGGACCGTCTGATTTAGAGGATGATCGCCTTGTTGACCTGGTGCATGACCAGGCATTCGGGTCTTCAGGTATTCCCGGAATCTCAATGAAACGGGAGTTCTGCGACAAGCTTCTGCTCAAGTCGCACGGTACCACAATCAGGATTCTCCAGGACTCCATTAATGCCAATAAACAACCAGCATCGAGAGATCTTCCCGGTTGCACAATTCAGATTCAAACCCAAGTTGTCCGAATCAAAGAGGCCACCGCCAACATACTGGGCATGCTGAAGGCTTCCACTCCGAAGAGTGATGAGATTGTGGTCATCGGAGCACACATGGATCACCTCGGGTATGGTGGTCAGGGTTCGGGCGCCTTGGACCCGGATGTCAAGGGAATACACAATGGTGCTGACGACAATGCGTCAGGAACCGCGGCCCTCATGGAAATTGCAGAACAATTGTCAAAATCGCGAGAGTCATTGCAGCGCTCGGTTCTGTTTATTGCTTTTTCCGGAGAAGAGCTCGGGACGCTTGGCTCGGGACACTATGTGAACACACCTTTTGTTCCACTCAGCAAGACGATCGCAATGTTGAATATGGATATGGTTGGGCGCATGACGAACCGAACCCTGACAGTGCATGGAATGGGAACCTCCCCGCAGTGGGAATCCCTCGTGCGCGCTCAGAACGCCGGGCTCGCGAGGGATTCATTCGACTTGAAATTCGTTCAGGATGGTTTTGGGCCGAGCGATCATGCACAGTTCTATGGCAAGGACGTCCCGGTTCTTTTCTTTTTCACCGGAGTTCATAGTGACTACCACAAGGTAACTGACGATGTGGAGTTCATCAATTACAAGGGAGAGAAGGAGATAGCTCAATTCGTTTCAAACATTCTCTCTGGTGTTGCCAACGCTGATCCTCGGCCACAATTCACGAAAGCAGGATCGACCCCGTCAATGGGTGATCGACGTGGGTTCAATGTGACCCTTGGTATTGTCCCGGATTATGGGGATACAGGCACAGGCCTGAAAGTGGGAAGTGTTCGAGCCGACGGACCGGCCGAGAAAGCCGGAGTGAAAGCAGGAGACGTTATTGTGGAGCTGGCAGGGAAATCTGTTCTGAATATCTACGACTACATGGGTATTTTGGGAGAACTCAAAGCCGGTCAGGAGGTTGGTGTAAAAGTACAGCGATCCGGATCAGTTCTTGACCTCAAAGCACTCTTGACCAAGCGATAGGCTATCTTCTTGATAGCCGCTTTGCATCGCGTATGTAATCTTCAACGATTCTGTTTCGGGCATCCTCACTTCTAGCCGCAAGTAATTCCTCGTTTGCCAGCTTAATGTTTTCTGCAAGTAATTGCCGAATCGACGGATCCAGCCCTTCATTGAATCGCTCAAAGTTTTCTTAAGCAGATATCTTCATCCCTCCTTACCTATGACAGTGCTTCAGCGCATTTCGAACAACGGCACAATGAGCGTATGTGCTCCCACGTGTACAAACCAAGGCTATGTCCATCTGCCCACGCGAACTTGAGCGCGTAGCTCCCTACCGGCTCCACCCCGAGAAGCTGGTACCTTCGAACATCCGTTGTATCAGGCGGCGGTGGGGTGTACGTCTGGAATAGCACAGTCTCTCCGCTGCATCCGGCGCATGGACACGAATCGCGCAACAGGTGGACTGGAACGGGTCCTTCGTGTCCGTCACTCCACCTGAGCAGAATTTCTGTCTCCGATGATTGTGATATTTTTGTCACACTGATAGGCATTGAAATCGTTTTACTCTTTGGACCCTAATTGATCTTGATTCAACATCTTGCACTCTTAGATAAGATATTTATCTTCGGCAATGATCTGTTCTTCTTCGCCCCCGAACACCAAGCTTGCGTTTGCAACAGAAATGACCGGTTGCATGGACTTTACGTAAACCCTATCGATGTGAATGACGTTGTCCTTATTCTTAAATGAGGAAGGCCCGACGGTACCGCCGAAGTGGTCGCTTCTTCCAAAGGCGATGTGGAGCCCCAGCTTCTCATCAAGGAGTGTGCTCCCAACCGCGGTCACACCCCATTCCCCCAAAACACCGATTCCCACCTCTGCAATATTCCCGTACGCAGGTTCTTCTGCGAGTTTTCCCCGCTCAAGATCCGACTGTTCTCCATCTGAAACTACCTCGAACGCGCGGTTTTCTCTAATCTTGTAGAGGACAACCTCCTCCCCAAATTGGACCGGCAAAATCCCTTCCGTCAAACTCCTTGTATTCGTCCGTTCTCCTTCGTAGGGAACAATGTAAGCTTCACCTGAGGGCAGGTTGCCAACCTGTTGCTTTTCGCGGATGAGTCCTCCACTGGCGTGGCCCGTGCGAAACCGCAGGTCAAAAAAACTCTCAAACACTTTGCCATTGGCCTCGAGGCTGACTCGAAATCCGGAAGCCCGGTCCATCCTTTCCTTAAACATCACTACCCGGTTGTGCACAGCTTCATAATCCAGCAAGAGGGTTGGCAGCATCTTCCTCTGAAAGCCCGGCATGGTCGCCCCGCGGTACGAATAGTCCTTTGCGAGTAGTTTCAAGGGGGCAGTAGCTGAAAACTCCGTAAGCGATAGGAGCACTGAGGAAGACCGCAGAATGCCCGTAGTTGACAACGTTTTACCACGTGGCAACAAGTCAAATTCCGGAAGTCCCTCCGCAACAACCATGGATTCCGGAAGGTCATTGTTGTTGCTGCCAACATTCGGATAGGCACAAAACACTATCGCAGAAAACGGGAGCTCATGAGCGTGGGGACTTAACTCCTTAAACCATTCAGCCGCAATCGCGCGCCGATCCTTCCAAAGGTCATTGTCCCTGCGCCTGGCATCCGGCAAATCGATAAGAATTGCAAGCCAGCCCGTGTCGGAGTGATCCAGCCTGAACACACTCATCAAGAGGCTATGCAGTTGATCAAACGTCAGATTTGACATTAACCGTTTGCTGATAGATGGTTGATTGAAAAGCAAATGACTGGTGTGAGCTCAGACAAGGATTAGGGAATTACCACGATGCGAACAATACGGTCATCGTCAGAATTTGGAGATCCTCTTCCATCACGATTGCTTGTGCAGAAGTACAAGGCGCCATCAGGTCCCTGCGTAACGTCCCGAATTCTGCCGAACACATTCTCAAGTATCCGCTCTGAGCCCCTTACCTCGTCTCCGTCAAGTCGAACCCGCAGAATGTGTCTTCCCCTGAGTGTGGCTACGAAGAAATCGCCATAGAATGTTCCCGCCATCTTCGCAAAACATGCTCCCGAGGGGGCGACCGCTGGAGTAAATTCGGCAATCGGCGATTCCAACCCCGTTTCGATTTGCTGATGGTGGATGAGAGGCCAGCCATAGTTCTTTCCTGCCAATACGATATTGATCTCATCCCCTCCTCCCGGACCATCGAACCCCGATGGCCCATGTTCAGATTGAAAGAGATGATTTGTCTTGGGGTTCCAATCCAATCCCTGCGCATTACGGTGCCCGATTGAATACACGGCGGATTTTTTGACCGGATTGTCTGCCGGAATTGATCCGTCATCGTTGAGCCGAAGGGTTTTTCCCCCCAAGGATTCAAGGGATTGCGCAAGGTCCCGCTGCGCTGCATCACCGGTGGTTACGTAAAGCTTTTTGTCCGGACCAAACCGAATGCGGCAACCATTATGAACTCCAGCCCCCGGCAGATCGTCCACGATTACCTTCCCCATGGTCAAGCTATCGTTCGAAAGACGGTATCTTGTAACCCGATTCCCGACGTCGCCCTCCTTGGAATAGGTATAGCTCAAATACACCAGCCGAGTCGAATCGAATTCCGGATGGAAAGCCAACCCCATCAGTCCGCCTTCACCGTGATTGTAAACCTTCGGCACACCGCGGAGTTCCACCGGAGAGGAACCTCTGTTCCGAAAGATCTTGAGATGTCCCGGTCTTTCTGTTACATACAAGTCCTTCTTCTGGAAGGCAATTGACCATGGAACATTAAGTCCCGTGGCAACAATCTCGGTCTTGTACTTGATGCCGTCCTGCGTCAAGTCTGCCTGTTCGGATCCCGTGCTTGTACACCCCATAAGACAAGCCATGAATACAATGGCAACCCAGCCGCCAAGTCCGGATCGCATGGAGCTAAAGCATTCGCCGCGCGACTTCTCGGAGAGCATCTTTCGTTAGAAATTTTTGGACAAGCGGAAAGAGGATGTGATTTTCTTTGTGGATATGATTGACAAATAACTGAACAATGGACCGAGTGATATCACTGAGATGTGCTACAGACTTCCCGTTAAGACTCGATCGTCTGACCTCCTCCACTGCCCTTTCGAGACGCCGAAACTCTTTTGCAAGTTTCTTGTGATCTTGCCGCATCAGTTTTGTAGGACCCTCAACATAGCGCTCAAGAACCGGGAAGAGCGCTTCTTCTTCGCTTTTGTTGTGGACACGCACTTCCTGACGGAGAAACTCAACCGCTGACAACACATGCTCGAACGCGGAATCTGAATAACCATCCTCGGCAAGCTGCCGACCGTACTTGTTCAGCGATGAAAGCTTGAGAAGCATTTCATCATGTTCCTGCATAAACTGCGCTATGGGATCAACAGCTTTACGCATGCGTCTTTACGCGATCTCGATCATCGTCTGGTATTTCATTCCCTGATTGTCAACGCAATCACCCACCTTGCTGATGAGCTCTTCAGTTTGTTCATCCTGGTTGTCATCCATCGCCTCAAATTCATCCAGACTGTTCAGGGTGAATACTTCCGTAAAGTGGTTTGCTTTGCCTTTCGTTTCAAAAACACTGTACGCCTTATTCTTCCCCTCCTGCACTCCCTTGAGCTGTCGTATCAGACCAAGATAACGCTCACGAAGAGCGGGCTTAATGGTGTAGGAAACACTAAACATCACTCGGGGCATGGACTTCCTTTCATTGTGAGAATAAAACTCTTAATAACCTGCATCGCGAACTTGTTGCTCATTCATTCCGTGATAGTGACCCAATTCATGAATCAATACTTCGCGAATCTTTTCGCGCAGCTCCTCATGTGACTTTGTCACATCTTCGATATTTCTCTTGTACAGAGTCACCTTGTCGGGAATAGTTGCCGACATTCCATAACCTGTTCCGCGCTGGTTGAGCGGGATACCTTCGTACAATCCCAACAACATAAACTTTGAAGAAAGCTTCATTTTCTTCACCGTGGCTTCGTGCGGGTAATCTTCAACTACAATATGAACATTCTCAATTCGCTCAGTAATGTTTCCCGGAAGCATATCGAAGACCTCCTGAACGATCGCTTCAAATTCTTCTTTCGTCATCATTGAACGTTCTGCGGTTGACGTCATTTGAGTAGAATCAGTTTGTTTGTCTGGCTAAATGACCCGGCCTGCAAGCGATAGAAATACGCACCGGCCGCGAATGCCGTAGCGTCCCACCGGGATGTGTATACTCCCGCAGGAAGCTCTTCGGAGACAAGAACGGCAACTTCCTGTCCCACAGCGTCAAACACCCTCAGTGAGGCAAATGCTTTGGACGCGAGACTAAACGATATCGTCGTCGTTGGGTTGAAGGGATTGGGGTAGTTCTGCTCCAAAACAAAATCCGTCGGCAAGTCACTTGAGATCGTAATCATCTCGGACAACGGCCGGCGCCAGACGCCATCAGTCCCGGCAAAGAGATTCGTCCCCGAGACAGCAAGAGAACTGACGAAAGTGCTCGTCAAGCCGAAGTTGACCTCTGTCCAGCTAGTGCCGCTATTGGTTGAAAGAAATACGCCGCCATCAGTCCCGGCAAAGAGATTCGTCCCCGAGACAGCAAGAGAACTGACGGAAGTGCTCGTCAAGCCGGAGTTGACCTCTGTCCAGCTAGTGCCGCTATTGGTTGAAAGAAAAATTCCCCCACCATTAGTTCCGGCAAAAAGATCCTTGCCCGATACCGCAAGGACACAGACAGAGAGGTTCGTCAAGCCGTTGTTGACCGCTGTCCAGTTTGTTCCGTTGTTGGTCGAACGAAAGACGCCATCGCCATTAGTCCCAGCAAGGAGATTTGTTTCGCCTGCGACGGACGAAACGGCAAGAGTATATACACAATGGCTCATCAAGCCAATGATTGTCCAGCTTGAGCCGCTATTGGTCGAAAAAAAGACGCCACCGTATTGAGTCCCGGCAAAGAGATTTGTCCCCGATACAACAAGAGACCTGACGTCAGCATTCGCTATGCCGCTATTGACCAAAGTCCAGCTTGTGCCGCCATTGGTCGAACGAAAGACCCCGCCACGATAAGTCCCGGCAAAAAGATTAGTTCCGCCTGCGGCGGAGGATACGGCTAAGGAATAGACCCTCGTGTCAGTCAAGCCGCTATTGACAGAAGTCCAGTTTGTACCGCTATTCGTCGAACGAAAGACCCCGCCACCATAATTCCCTGCAAAGAGATTCGTTCCGCCTACGGCGGAGGATGCGGCAAAAGAACAGACTTTCGTGTCAGTCAAGCCGCTATTGACAGAAGTCCACCTCCTGCCGCTATCGGTCGAAAGAAAGGCGCCAGCACCCAGGGTTCCTGCTAAAAGATTCGTTCCGCCCGCGGCGGAGGAAAAGGCAAGAGCCAAGACCGAAATGTTCGTCAAGCCGTCGTCGGCCACTGTCCAGCTTGTGCCGCTATCGGTCGAAACAAAGACGCCGAGATTAGTCCCGGCATAGAGACTCGTTCCGACTGCGGCAGACGATACGAAAAGAGAAAAAACAGAAGTGTTCACAGGCAAGCCGTTGTTGGCCGCTGTCCAGCTTGTACCGCTATCCGTCGAAAGAAAGACGCCGCGAGTAGTTCCGGCATAGAGATTCGTTCCGTCTGCGGCGGACGATACGAAAAGAGAAAAAACAGAAGTGTTTGTCGGCATGCCGTTGTTTGCTGTCATCCAGTATGCGCCATTATCGGTCGAAAGAAAGACGCCGCGATTGGTCCCGGCAAAGAGATTTGGGCCCGATACAGCAAGAGAGACCACTGAAGTGTTCACAGGCAAGCCGTTGTTGGCCGCTGTCCAGCTTGTACCGCTATCCGTCGAAAGAAAGACGCCGCGAGTAGTTCCGCCAAAGAGATTCGTTCCGCCTGCGGAGGACGATACAACAAGAGAAAGGACAGGACCGCCCACCGGCCACCCGTCGTTGACCGGTGTCCAGTTTGTGCCGCTATTGGTAGAAAGAAAGACTCCGCGAGTAGTCCCGGCAAAGAGATTCATCCCACCTACGGTAGACAACACGGCAAGAGAAACGACAGCAGCGTTTGTTGGTATGCCGCTATTGACCCTTGTCCAGCTTGTGCCACTATTGGTAGAAAGAAAAACGCCTTCATAAGTCGCGGCAAAGATTCCCGCCCCCGACACGGCAAAAGAAAGGACAGTTGCGCCGGATGGACCATCGGTTTGGATCCATTGAGCAAGGAGAACCGAGACGGGGCTCGCCAACAGTATCAAAGTGAACATGAAAACGATCGCAAAGTGTCTCATGGTTAAATCTCCTTATGACGACATTGCAACGAGCAAGGTAACGGCATGCACTGCTCCCGCAAAAACACCAGCGGAAAGCAACAACACCAATGCAGCGCGTGGTCCGGAAAGCGTGTTGGCAAGACTCGTTCCCGTAATTGCAAGCGGGATAGTCCAGCCAAATGCCAGGAGATGAATACCTCCAAGAACCATGTACAAATCCGGTCGAATAACCATCGGATGAGGATTCGATCCGAAAAAGTATTGCCCGAACACTGCGAGCTCAACAGGAAACAGCAGTACAAACGCGAGGATCAACGGAGTTGCTGAATACGAAATCACACCGAGTGTATTGCGGTATGATCTCCTGCCTCCAAAGACTCTCGAGAAGCTGTTGATGAGACCTGCTGTCGTGGTCATCACTATGATACCCGCCAGCGGCCCAACGAGGATTCCCAATCCAAGGATGAAAAAGAGCCCATCGATGGTATTTCCAATCTTGTAGAACCAAAAATAGGCGAATGCCAGCATCACGCCAACAATCACCGACAGGATCAGCACGTAATTCTTGGTTCTTGAGAGTACAACCTTTTTCAACGTCGCACCCGGTGATTCGATCATTCCCCACATCGTCGCAAACAGGTCAAGTGTGTCCACCTTGGCCTGCAGGAAAGCTTTGCACTGAACACAAATGGTGATATCGTCGCCGTTCTCAAGGCCGCATATTGGACAAGCAATCACCGATGCCATGACCATTGTGTTTGAATCATCCTTACAACTCAATGCAAATCAACTGGTTAGTAAGTTATCAAATTCAGGGATTGTAAGCAATGATTTTTCCGGTTTGTGCTGTGAGACATTTGAGAAAACTCCCGAACATCCTACCATAATTGCAGGGATATGAGATGAATTTCTTCAAAAAAGATATTCGACCGGAAAACCTTGGTTCCCTCCTGTACGAGAGCATCCGATCGGGAATGGAGAGCGACGACTCGCTTTCAGTAGAAACGTTTGTGCGCGCTCTTGACCGCGATCCAGCCGATCTTGATGAGAATTTCCGCGGTGAAATTGCCGTGGGTCTGATGTTCTCTGCAACATTGGCCATCGAGAGGTCCGCAACGCCAAAAGTCGCGCATCGAATTCTGGGAGGCATGAAGGCCGAATTCTTTGATCACCTTGAAGAACAGGGTGCAAACGTAATTCAGCAGGCTGAATGGGAGGCGATCCTGGCAAACCGCTTTCTGCTCTACCGGCGTTCGCTGGAGCAGTATTCCGGTTTTGAGCCGCCGTGGAAACTTGGGAGAGAATTCTTCTGGAACATCATCGGAGAACAACAACACAATGCTTTACCAATCAAGATAGCTACATTGTTTCTTCTGGAGGGGCAGGATGTGAGTCAGAAACTCCTGAACATCTACGGACCAACACTGATCGTTCCGGCTGAAGCATAGCGCACATTATTCGGAATCGTAAGAGACCAGAGACTGGACATTGTACGTGTCCAGTTTTTTTCTGCCGTGCAGAAACGAAAGCTCGACAACAAACCCAACGCCGAGAATAGAACCATTCAGTCTTTCCACAAGTTTGCACGCCGCTGACATTGTCCCACCTGTAGCCAAAAGATCATCAATCATCACGACCTTCTCCCCCGCTGCAATCGCATCGGTGTGCACCTGAACTGAGTCGGTACCGTACTCAAGGGAGTATTCCTGGGTAATTACTTTCGCCGGAAGCTTTCCCGGCTTGCGGACAGGGACAAATCCGCATCCCAATCTCTCTGCAAGCGGGGCACCGAAAATGAATCCTCTTGATTCAATGCCCACCACTTTGGTAACCCCGGTATTGCCGTAAAGACGCGCAAAATCATCGACCACCTGACGAAAGGCGTTTCCATCATTCACCAATGTGGTGATGTCACGGAACATGATTCCCTTCTTGGGAAAGTCGGGAACATTCCGGATGATAGACTTAAGATCAATCACTTCTGTTTCACCAAGACGGTTTTTTCTTGTCGAGGAAAGCACGGATCCCTTTTTTGCAATCATCCGTCATGCGCGCGGCGGCATTCATGTTGGCCGCATAGTCGAGAGCATCAACAATGCTCAACCCGTTAAGCTTCGAGAGCATTTCCTTGGAAAGACCCATCGCTGTAAGACTGTTCTGATCGAGGAGTTCGGCGATGAACTTTTCCGCCACTGCGTCAAGATCCTTTGAAGGAACAACGTCAGTGACAAGGCCGATACTCTTTGCTTCAACGGCGCTGATGACGTTCCCCTGGAGAACCAATGCGCGTGCGCGCCCTTCGCCCACCCGACGGGTTAAGAATATCATGACGATAGCAGGGATGAACCCGATGCGAACTTCAGTGTAGCCAAACCGCGCGTTTTCCTCCGATGCGATAACAAAGTCACAAACGCTGGCGAGACCGCAGCCGCCTGCTAGCGCCGGTCCATCAACTACTGCAATCACCGGCTTGCGGAGTTCATAAATCAGTCGAAAGAGCTTCGCGAGCTGTTGGGAGTCCGAGCGGTTTTGCTCAAGACTATATTGCTGAATGCGAGAAAGGTATTCGAGGTCGGCGCCGGCACAAAACGCGTTCCCATTCCCTCTCAAGACGATGACTTTAACATTGGGATCACGACCTGCATGTGAGAACGCGGTTGTCAGCTCCTTGATCATGACATCATCAAGAGCGTTCCGCTTGTCGGGTCTGTTAAGGGTAATCCGAGCCGTCCTCCCGGAGGCCTGGTAGGTGAGGCGTTCGAAATGCATTGCGTGAAAATATGCAATCACGCTTGGAAAAACAAGCGGGGGCCGCCGTAAGCGTCCAATCAACGGTTGCTATTTAGGCAGGTTTGAGGGCGGCTTTGAGCCAGTTATGGTGTTTGATTCTGACTCCAGCGGCATGAAGCCGAGAGTGCCCATTGAGTTTTTGCCTTTTC
>Ga0187893_10002057_pt1 | contig 45572 bp, 51 predicted proteins | sample MA1701074metaG_FD_139574 | JGI IMG/M metagenome (GOLD analysis project Ga0187893, IMG submission 139574) | White microbial mat communities from a basaltic lava cave in the Kipuka Kanohina Cave System on the Island of Hawaii, USA - MA170107-4 metaG ... | reverse complement strand
CTGAACAAGCCCACCTCGAGAGGGTGCATTCGACGTGAACCGATCCAAAACGTTCATTGAGAGACTCAAAAAAACACCGACGAGAAGGCTTCTTTTCGAAAACTTGGGTTTTTCAGCAGCCTGTTAGGCGGGTCATGGTGCTGCACGCGGCAGTCCCAGGTGGCATGCCCCAAACTGCAGATCCTCCCCAGATCCTGTTTGCATCCACTGCCGCGGACCCGCAGACAGCACGGGATCCGCGCTACAGAACTGGATCTGGCCTGGATTATTTCCTGGCGAGGGATGCGGTATCGTTCTGTGTATCGGGTCTCGGGTACCAACCCTGCAGTCAGCACAGGGCTAGCACGATCGCTTCCGATCTTAGATACCGCTGCCGCAGACCACCGTCAGTAATGGAATCGGCGAGGGAGTGGACCACGTGGTGGCAGCGTGCGCGGTAATGCTCGGCTAAGCCGGCGTCGCCATAGGCGCTCGCCATCCAGGCAGCCGAGAGCCATATCTTCCACTCGATCGTTGGGCATCGGTGGTGCCGCAGCACGCCAAGCGCCTTGTCGTACTCCTGCCGGGCGTCATCGAAACGTTCCTCCATCGACGCGACGTCTCCCAGAAGTTTGCACGCCCAAGCCATGTGCTTGCGTGCTTTGCGCGGTTCAGCCAGTGCCAGGGACTCGGCCGCCATCTGTGCCGCCTTGCATGTGTCGCCCTTGCTCATCCAGTACCTCGCCAGCTCGGCCTTGTGGCGAATGTTGTAACGCCATCGAAACCATACATCTGCCTCAAAAATCTGCTGTGCAGCCAGGAGGTGTCGGAACGCATTCTCCGACTCTCCGACATTCAAATACAGGTGTGCCAAATTGAGGTGCGAGTTCGCTTCAGGCTTTCCGTAGCGGTTTTCGCGAGCAACCTTGGCGCCCTCACGATTCAGCTGAATCGCCGTTTCAACTTCCTGCAGCTCCTCGAAAGCCCAGCCCAACGTATTGGGAAACCGCGACAGCCAGTATTTTTCATTGTTGAGTTCCGCCAATCGCAAACCTTCCTGCAAGTCGCTCAGCCCGTCGGAGAGCCGGCCCCGGTTGAACATCGCCATGCCGCGGACGAACAGGTTCATGACGATGTGGTAGGGCAGTCCCAGGCTGCGCGCCCGGTGCAGTGTCCAATCTACGGCCTGGTCAGCTTCTTCATAGTCCAATTGCCAGGCATGAAGCAATCCAGCGAACCCAATCGCCTCCAAGGCATGCAGTGGAGCCCCCTGTTGCCTCAGGATGGGAACCGATCGTCCGAAGCTCGCCTCGGCCTCGGCAGTCGAACCGAAGCACAAGCGTTCCAAACCCAGCACCAAGTCAGCCGATGCTTCCGCAACCGGGGAATGCGCCGCGCGGGCAATTTCCCGCGCCCGTTTCGCCTGGCGCAGGGTCTCCTCCATGCGTTTGAGGTTGAACTGTGCCAGAGCCGCTGCGCAAATGGCATTCACCTCGGCTTCCACGTCACCCAACTCGGACGCAATGCGTTCGACGGACTCAAAATCGGTGATCGCCGCCTCCATGCGCGAAAGCGTCAGGTTGAGCTGTCCCGAGCGGTTGGCTGCCGCGAGAATCCGTGGCTGCCGGCACTCAGCCGGGAGCTTTAAAGCACACTTCATGGCTCGCTGTATCAGTGCCAGCGCTTCCTCGTTGGCGAACAACGCCGCAGCGTGTTCAGCCGCTTCCAGGAAGCAGTCGGCAGCGCGTGCAAAGTCGCGGCCCAGTTCCCAGAGCAGAGCCAATTCGTGCGCCACCGCAGGCCGATTTTCGGGAAAGTGGCCCTCCAGGGCCAATGCCACTTTCTTGCCCGCCGCTGTCTTCTGAGCTGGAGTTAAGGAGCCGTAAATGGCGTTTTGATACAGCACGTGCACAAATCGGTATCGCAGCGAGAGGGTTGAGTCCGGCAGCTCTCTTTCCTGAAGCAGCCTGATGAACGAATGGCCACGGTCAAGAGTTTGAAGACGCTGTTCAACCGCCACTGGATCTTTGTCAAGTACGTCGACCAGCACGGCCGAATCAAACTCCTGTCCTTGGATGCTGGCCACCGCCAGCAAGTCGCGATCTTCAGAGGTCATCTGGTCGATTCTAGTCTGGATCATGCTTCGCACAGACTCCGGCAACTCACCCTTGATCATTTCCAGCGGTCTTGCCAGCTTCCAGTGACCCTCGGCATCGGTCAACGTGCGATGCTCCCGCAGGTGTCTCACCAGATCGACCATAAATAGAGGGCTGCCATCGGTCTTCTCGAAGATGGAGGCGGAAAACTCGGTGGGAAACTGGTGGTCGGGAAACTCCAGCGATAAGTAACGCTCAACGTCCCCCCGCGTGAGCATCTCCAACGTTAGTTCTCGACAGATGCCCTCCTTCTGCAACTCCTGGCGGACACCAACAAAAGGGTGGTGAGTCAGCCACATCTCGGTTGGGCGATAGGTCACGATCACCATCAAGGGCATGGCCGGCAGGTCCCGCGCCGCATAGGCCAGCATGTCGATGGTCGAAGCGTCTGCCCAATGCAGGTCGTCCAGGAATAACACTACCGGTCGTGGACGTGAAAGTTCCTGGAAGAAAGCGTTCAGTTCGCGCTTCATCCTCTCCCTTGAGGCTGTTTTCGCGTCTTTTACAACCTCCGTCCACGAAGAGTCGGCCATTGTCCAAAGCGGCGCCACCTGCACATACCAGGTGGGAGCGACCAACTTCAGGAGCCGATCCAGGGCTTCGCCCCGCGATGCTTGCCGCAGGTTTTCCAGCGCTTCAAAAATCGGCAAGTAGGCCTCACTCCCCGCGAGCCTTTCCGAACAACGGCCTTGAACCACCGTGCAGTTGGATTTGTGTTGGTCCAGCTTTTGCAGAAACTGCTCCACCAGAGTGGTCTTCCCGATTCCCGGCTCGCCCCCCACGCAGACCAGGGCGCCCGCGCCATCACCAACGGCTTCGAAAGTTTTCCACAGAGCGGCCAGCTCCTTCTGCCGCCCAACGTTGTGCCCGGTGTCTGGATTGGTCGGAACCGACGGCCCCTTCAAGACCGATTCTTGCGCCCAGTGACAGCGTGCGTCGTTCAGCCGGTGCTCCCAGTCCGCTCGTGATTCTGCCTGTGAGGACGCCCGGTCCTCAACCATGTCGGCCACAGTGGCAGTCTGAGTAGCTTCCAAGCCTGGTGTCCGCACGGCTGCCACGAAGCGATAACCCTTCCTCGGGACCGTCTCGATGTATTTCTCTCCGGGGCTTTCTTCGAGTGCCCGGCGCAGAACCGAAATGTTGTGATCGAGATTATTCTCTTCGACGATGGAGTCTGGCCAAATGGCCTTCATGAGTTCTTCCTTTTCCAACAAATGGCCGTGGTTCGCCACCAGCACGCAAAGAGTTTCGAACACCTTTCCCCGGAGCCGTACCGGCCTCCCGGAACGCAGCAACAAACGCTCGCGCACCTCCAGGCGGTAGGACCCGAATTCGTATAAGTTGTTGACAGCGTTGGGCATCACCGGTTCAGAAAAGGCTAATAATTAATTCAGTGTTCGTAAAGGACTTTGGCGGTCCGCTCACCGAAAATACGCACGTTGTATGAGCAGACCGGAGGTAACCGATTGAGCCAGGAGCGCACGAATCAAAACGGCAGCGAGACATCCGTCAAATTCGGGAGCCACACCGAAATGCGAACTCACTCGAACAAGCATCGTCCCTCGGAGCAGACCATCGGCCTCTCCCCGGAACAGTTCGCCCAGGCAATGCTCAGTGCGGCCTTTTCAGCTCAAAGTCGCATGGCGGCGGTTCTCGCCCACGACTTGAATTCTCCGATGGGAGCGCTCCAGAGTGCTCTCAAAAGTATCGCCTTGATTCTCGCACATCGGGAGGCAAGACCCACAGAAGGCAGCAAGCTGCATGAACTCTTCTGCGCCCTCGAACAGGTAGCCCAGGAAGCCGGCCAGCGGCTTCGTCAGACACTCGATCAGATCCGGCGGTTCACCAATCTGGAACACACCAGACCGGAAGTCGACGACATGAATCAAGACCTCAGAGATGTGCTGGAGTTTTTGCCACCCGAGCCCAGGCAGAGGCTGAGAGTACTCTTGGACATTGAACCACTCCAAGATTTGAAGTTCAAGTCGCAAGTGAATGAGGGCTTTCAGAACTTGTTACGCACCCTCATCGACTACTCGGTGGGAAACGACGCCCGCAACCATCGGAGCTGTGAATCAGACGAGTTGAGTGCCATCGAGACCTCGAATTCGAGCCGGCACCCGGCCACATCAGCCGGTTCGCGAGTGGCAAAAACGCAGAATGAGATTTCAGGAGTCGGCGAACCCCTGGGGAGCGAGCAGCCAGCAGTCGGTGGCATCAGCGCGAACCGCCGGTCACCTTGCCTAAACAAAGCTCAGGAGGCGAATTTCATGAATTGTCTATCGGCCGGTTCAGAATCATTCAATCTGCCCCGCCGAACCAACGATCTACCCGATTTCGGCATATCGGTGGAAGTCATCGATCGGGTGCCAATAGTCAGCCTGGTCCGTTACCAGAACCGCGAGTTCATCGTGGAAACCCCAGACTTGAAGAAGAGACCGCAATGGGAAAGGCTGCCTCGCAACCCTGACCAACCAACAAACAGCCCTGTTTCTACTAAAAACTAAAGAGGAGGAATGAACATGATCTCGCCAACCAATCCAATGGCCCCATCGTCAATTGGGCCGAAACCCACTAGTCAGCCCGCATCTCCAGTCCAGGCTAAGAAGAAGGCTTCTCTGCCACGCCGCCTCGGCATTTTCCTTTATGGGGTGACCTGCTACGCCATCTTCTTCGGAACCTTTCTGTACGCCGTCGGATTCGTGGGAAATCTGTGGGTTCCCAAGTCGATCGACTCCACACCTCAGGTACCTCTGGCGCAGGCAATTCTGGTGAATGCCTTGTTGCTGGGAGTCTTTGCGATTCAGCACAGCGTTATGGCCAGGCCGAGCTTCAAGAGACAACTTACCCGGATCCTGCCCCAGCCGGCCGAACGCAGCACCTATGTGCTGGCATCCAGCCTTGCCCTGATCCTGCTTTTTTGGAAATGGGAGCCCATGGGCGGAGTGGTTTGGGATGTTCAAGACTCGGTGGGTCGCGCCATACTGCTGAGTCTTTTTGCCTTCGGCTGGCTCCAGGTGCTGGTGACCACTTTCCAGATCAACCATTTCGACCTGTTTGGACTCCGCCAGGTCACACTTTATTTGCTGGGTCGGGACTACACGCCCATTGGCTTCAGGACACCAGGACCCTACAAGCTGGTGCGGCACCCTCTCTATTTGGGCTGGCTATTCGCATTCTGGGCCACGCCAGCCATGACCGCCGCACACCTGCTCTTCGCCGTTGCCACCACGGCATACATCCTGGTTGCGATCCGTTTGGAGGAACGAGACCTGGTGAGCCACCTGGGTCAACCCTATGAAAACTACCGCCAGTCCGTTCCGATGCTGCTTCCGACAGGCACCACCAAACCGACTCTGAAGACAGCGCGAGCGAACTGAGGTCCATCGGGCCACCTCTGGAGCCTCCTTGATCTCAAAGAGGCTCCAGGGAAGCTGAATCTGAATCGCAGTTTTAGTTGAGGCTGCCACATTCTGAGCTTTCAAGCGACTGGAGGGTTACGATGAGCACGCTGGCCGCAGCGGCTGCGTTTGCACAACAGAACGCGCTTTTGAGGACCTACAAACACTACATCATCGACAGTGCGGTCATTCTCAAACGCCACGGGTTCAGGGAACTGTTACGGCGTCGAGGCCTGAAGTTCCTCGTGCTGATCGGCGGATACTATCTGGTCCGGGACACCATCCTCTACGTGGCCATTCCACTGTGTCTAGCACGCGGCCTGCTGTGAGTCTTCCTGGAAGTTAGTCGCCCAGCAATGCCTTGGTGTCCGGACAATCCGGCCCTTACCGAAATTCGTCTGGATCCTTTCTCGGTTGTTCCCAAAACCTGCGAGGGATCAGCGCCCGCCCGCCCGCTTGAGTGTCTTCACGGCTCTCGGGGCCAAATCAACGAAGGCGACGACCTAGCCCTCGGCGTTTTGTCTTAGCAAACTCCGCGAGTACGAGGGTTCTATCACCCGCTGCCCCACCCCCAAGGTCGTCACCCGTATCCCCATTCCTTCCGATTGCCCGACAGCGCATCGTCCCCCTCAAAGTCGGCGAGCGTGGCCTTCGTCAGGTTGAAGCTGTTCGTCTCGTGACAGATGCCGGCAATGGCGATGCGCGGCGCGGCGTCAGCGGAAGTTAGCGCCGCAGAGAGCATGAAAAGGGAAACCGAGCATCTGACGAGTTTCAGTTAAAAGATCCTGAGGATCACTTGGGGCAGAGCAGAAAGCTGTCTTGAACCGGACCTTCGGCCCTGCGCAGAACGGGCTTCCACATTAGCCCGCTTTAACGGAGCCTTTGGGCTGGATGTTCTGGTTTACCCGGAAGAGGTTCCCGGGATCGTATTTTTTCTTGATGGCCGCAAGCCGATCATAGTTGTCGCGATAAGTGGCCTGAACCCGATCCTGTCCCTCTTCCATCATGAAGTTCACGTAGGCTCCACCCGCAGAGTAGGGATGCAGGGCGCCCCAATAGTTCTTGGCCCAGTTCGAGATGATCTCCTTGTTGGCGGGATCTGGGTCAATGCCCGCGATGACCGTGGAGTAGGTCACATCGCGGAAGCTAAAGGCGGTCTCTGTGGGCCCAACCCGATGAACCGCACCGTCGATGGGATAGATGTGCATGGTTGAGAGCAGCGTTGGGATGCGAGCCCCATGCTCCACGTGAAGGGCAATCGCTTCGTCACTTAATTCGTTGACGAAATCGCCTTTCCAGTACCACTGCAATCCTGTCGGCAGTAGTCCATCGAAAAGACTTTGGAGAGCGGGGAAGGGCATGGGACCCAGCAGCGCGAAGTCTGGCGAAGCAAACTCGCGGATGGGACGGTAAATCTCCTCGGCTTTGTCGGGCGGTCCCGCGTAGGACCACACAATTCCGCACATGGTCTCGGTATGCAGTGGTTCCGGAAAAGGCGGGCCCGGAGGGACTTTTAGGAACGCAAAGAATCCATACAGATCCTCGGGAGCTTTCGGCAGGAAATCCCGATACCAGCGCATCACTTTGGCGGCCTTGTCCATTTTCCAGAGAACCGGGCCGCCGAAGACTGTCTTCACCGGTTGGGCGCGGAATACGAACGACGTTACGACGCCGAAGTTCCCACCGCCGCAGCGAATGGCCCAGAAGAGGTCCTCGTTCTGGCTCGCACTGGCCGTGACGAAACGGCCATCGGCCAAGACCATATCCGCCTCCAACAAATTGTCTATAGTCAATCCATATTTCCGCGTGAGGTAACCGTGTCCGCCGCCAAGCGTGAGGCCGCTAACTCCCGTGGTTGAAATGATTCCAGTGGGAACAGCCAGTCCAAAGACGTGGCAAGCATGATCGACTTCACCCCAGGTACAGCCGGGCGCGACACGGGCCGTCCGCGCTGCCGGGTCGACCCGAATTCCTTTCATCATGGAGAGATCCAGAACGATGCCATCATCGCAGAGAGCAAGCCCTGGGCCGCTGTGTCCCCCTCCCCGAATGGCCAGCAACTCTTTGTTCTCGCGGGCGAAGTTCACAACAGCGATCACATCCGCCACGTCCACGCACCGTACAATCAGGCCGGGACGCTTGTCGATCATGCCGTTGTAAATCTTTCGAGCCGCATCGTAGCCGGCGTCGTGTGGGCGAATCACCTGGCCGCGAAGACCGGACTGAAGCCCATCGACTTTTGAAGGGTCTAGCATGCTGCCTCCTTGCGCGCATGGGATTGGGTACTTGTTCGCGATTTGCGAACACCAGAAAATGCTAGGTCGAATCGGGAGAGTAATTCAATGGAATTAACTTTCGGCAGGCTTGCGCTGGCCGGCCCGAGTGGGCTTCTCTAAGGGCTGGCGCAGATTGTCCCTAGGTTGTCCCTCAACTTGCTCAATTTCCGGCCCCAACCATCGGTAACCTTCTAACCGCTCCCAGCGCGCCAAACCGTTCTGCCTCTCTTCGCCTACCGACCGCTGGTGCCGCTCACGCTCTGCTTTGCTGAAAGCCAGCTCCGCCACTCGGACAGAATTGAGATGGACATAGCGCGCGTCAGTTCCAAACCCCAACGTTTCCAATCCACCAGCACGGCCTTGAAGCGGCCTTGGAACAACAAATGTCCCGACCGCCGGTGCCGCTGGTCAAACCACACACTCTGGCTGACGTTGAGCCATTGTATCGCCCGGCTCAGTTTGGGCTCAGTCGTCTCTAGACCCAAATGACAATGACTGTCCATCAGCACACAGAACCAGGGCCTGATCCAGAATCGCTCGCTTTGCTCCCCAAACAGGGCAAGAAACTTCAGCCGATCGGTGTCGTCCCGATCAATGTTCCGTCGCTCATTACTGCGCGCCGTCACATGGTAACAGCCTCCGGCTCGATCAATCCGCTACGGTCGGATCATGCTTCTACATCCCAGAAATAGGACGGGACAATAGTCATTTGAACCGATGCGGATGGTCTGGTTCAGCACGTTGCCGTTGTTGGTGGTCGAGCCGTAGCCCAACTCCAGCAGAAGCCGCTGGAGTTGGTCGTGTTGAGCGGGCTGCTCAACACGGTGGCCGTCGGCCCCAGCCCAAGCTGCGTGGGCTGCAGGCGGATGTTAAATCTCGCCTCGTCCCACAAATTGTTGGCCAACTTCATCTGCTGAATCACTGAGTGCAACTCGCCTTTCTTGCATCAGTGAGAATCTACACGAGAGAACGAGTTGGCTCAAGGAATCCAGAATGGCTGGACTGCGGACGGCATCGTGGACTTTGTGTCTCACATCGTGGCACTGGTGAAAGCGGCAGACGTGCACCAAGCGCGAGCCTGTTGCGAATGCTGAAGGTGCTGGCGGTGCAGCAGTCGCCCGACCCTGCACGCCTTGATCTCTGGTTATTCATCCGTTGTGGGTGGCGTCGCATTTCAGTAGAATTCGCCTTCCTGCGCGGCCCAAGGAGACAGTGAATGAATGATCCTAACGACAGACCCTCTCAAGATACCGACAAAACCGCGGCTGTGGCAGCCGCCACGGACATCGCGCCCCGGGGCCGGGATGAGGCCAAGGCGGCAGACGAGCGAACTGCCCCGGAAGATGCGCATGCAACCGATTGGGAGCGCGTGGCCGCCATGGATGAGTTCAAGCAGCTGCTGGCAGCCAAACGCCGGTTCATCCTGCCTGCCACCGTCTTCTTCATCGTCTATTATTTTGCCCTGCCTCTTTTGGTGGGATACGCCCCGGAGCTGATGAAGCGCCCCGTTTGGGGTCCTGTCAATGCAGCCTACCTTTTCGCGCTGTCGCAGTTTTTCATGGCATGGTTTCTGGCCGCGCTGTATGTGCGGAGCGCCGGCCGCTGGGACCGCCTCGCAAGGCGCATCATCGAGCTGGCTGCCAGGCTGCGGGGAGGCCGCTGATGTCGACGCCTCTTCTGATGTTTCTTGGTTTCATCGCCGTCACCTTGGGGATCACGTACTGGGCAGCAGGCCGCTCCAGCGGCGCGAGCGCTTTCTTCGCTGCCGGGCGCCGGATCACGGGCTGGCAGAATGGCCTGGCGGTTGCCGGAGATTACATGAGCGCTGCGTCTTTTCTCGGGATTGCCGGCATTATCGCGTTCCAAGGCTATGATGGATTCATGTATTCCGTCGGCTGGCTGGTGGCATACCTGACCGTGCTGCTCATTGTGGCTGAGCCGCTGCGCAACGCGGGCAAGTATACGATGGCCGATGTGCTGGCTTACCGGCTGCACCCTCGCCCGGTTCGGGCCATGGCATCGCTGAGCACCCTCACCGTAAGCACGTTCTACATGATCGCCCAAATGGTCGGCGCGGGCTCATTAGTCACACTGCTGTTGAAGGATTCCGGCATCAGCTTTCACACCGCCGTCGTGGGCGTCGGGCTGCTGATGATTGTCTACGTCGTCTTTGGCGGCATGCTGGCAACCACGTGGGTGCAGATTGTCAAAGCCGTTCTGCTGATGGCCGGCACGCTGCTTCTGAGCATTCTGGTCATCGCTCATTTCGGCGGAAGTTTCGGCACCTTCTTTGACGCTGTATCGCGAGTGACTTACCACGACGCTCACGGGGTGGAGGTAACGCAGAATTTTCTTCAACCCGGCTTGCGCTTCAAGCCGCCTTATGGCGCGCTGGATCTCGTTTCGCTGGGCCTGGCGCTCATTTTCGGCACCGCGGGGCTGCCACATATTCTGGTCCGCTTCTACACCGTTCCCGATGCGCGGACAGCCCGTGTCAGCGTGGTCTGGGCAATGGCGCTCATTGGCAGTTTCTATGTCATGACCACGTTCCTGGGCTTTGGCGCCGCAACCATCGTTGGGCGTGACCGCATTGCCTCCAACGGAGGCATCAACATGAGCGCCCCGCTGCTGGCCCAGGCGTTGGGTGGCGACATCTTTTTCGCTTTCATTTCCGCCATTGCTTTCGCCACGATTCTGGCCGTGGTGGCAGGACTGACCATCAGCGCCTCGACTTCATTCGCGCACGATTTCTGGACCAACGTGATTCACCACGGGTCTGAGCGGCATCCGGGTGAGGAAGTCCGGGTTGCGAGGCTAACGGCATTCGTCGTGGGCGCCGTGGCCATCCTGATTGCCATCGTGCTGGGACCCACCGCCAACGTGGCCTTCCTGGTGGGCCTGGCCTTTGCCGTAGCCGCCTCCGCCAATTTGCCGGCCATCCTCTTCTCGCTTTTCTGGAAACGCTTTACCACTGCGGGTGCCGTGACAGGTTTGGCCACAGGACTGGTCTCTTCAATTGCTTTGATCCTGATCAGCCCCAGTGTGATGGGGGTAGATCCCGCGGGCGCGGCAGGAACCATGCGCCACTTGATTCAATCCCCACCGCTGTTTCCACTGGAGAATCCTGGCATCGTCAGCATTCCCTTGGGCTTTCTGGGAGCCTGCGTTGGAACGTGGTTGAGTCGCGAGCCGGAAGCCGAAATGAAGTTTGCAGAATTGAGCGTGCGCGCCAACACGGGCTTGGGCGCGGAAAAAGCAGCGGGCCACTGAAACCCTTTGCCGCCACGGGAGAAGAGGCGGGCTTGAAACCGCAAGCCTTCCGCCATCCCTCTTGTGCAATGAGCGAGAAAGCCTGGCACCTGGCGCCTATTCGAAGGAGTATTCATGGGTTCCTCGGCAGAAGATTTCTCACATCAGACCCTGAGAGAAGAACACCTGGCGATGTCCAGGGCTTTTCTTGAGAGGGCTGCCGATCTCGGATACGGCGACCTGGGCGACCATTTCTGGTACCACACGATCGACCTTGGAGATGGGCTGATCACGCCAGGAACTTACGACTACCGCCACAACGTCGCCGATTTCCACTTCCCGGAAAGCATGAACGGGATGCACGTCGTGGACGTGGGTTCGGCTACCGGCTTTTTCGCCTTCGAGTTCGAGAGGCGCGGGGCCGAGGTCGTTTCGGTGGATCTGCCGTCCATCACCAGCATGGACCGCTTTCCCGGCGAGACCCTGGAACAGACGATCCGGAAGCTTGAAAAAATGATGCCGGAGCACTCCCTGTACACTCCAACGCAGAGAGATGACCTGTTTCGAACGAGCGCTCTCGAGAAGATCCATCGCACCCATCTTCATGGTCCGTTCGACTTCTGCCACCAGCGGCTGCGTTCCCATGTGAAGCGCTGCTATTCACCCATCTATGAACTGTCGCGCGAGAAGCTCGGACGAGACGACTTCGAGCTGGCTTTCATCGGCGACGTCCTGTTGCACACCATCAACCCGCTGCAGGCCCTGGCGGCAGTGGCCTCTGTTTGCGGGGGAACCTTGATCGTGGCCCAGGTCTTGCCAGGCATACCCGAGTCGCCGCCCATGATGCAATACGTCGGCGGCGAGAAGCCAGGAGACGATGAAGTCTCCTGGTGGTGGCCCAATCAAGCCTGTTTTGAACAGATTTTGAGGAAACTCGGATTCAAAGACGTGGGGTTGGCCGGGTATCACACCGGCCAGGTCCGGCCTGGCGGCAACAGTTTCAAACGAGCCGTGATCCACGCCAGGCGCTGAAGAGGTTGGCAGGGTTGCTGAAGAACTCGATAGGTAGCGGCGGTCTGCGACCGTCGCATTTCAGCGCTCATAGAGCGCCGCTACAATGAGCCAGCAACATGCCACGGCGGTCCCAGCAGCGCTTTCCAAGCCTAGAGCACATCCGCGAACGATCTCTTGGTGTAGCGAAAGAACAAACCGCCAGCGAGGAAAGTTGCCAGGGCGAAGCAGTAAAGCAGCAGGAGGGTCTGCAGGGAAGGCAGTTCAAAGCTAAGCAGGCATTTGCGGTAAGCCGTCACGACGGCGGCCAGCGGATTCAGTTGCATCAGAAAACGCAAGCTCTCTGGCAGACGTTTCTCGTCGAAGAAAATCGGGGTCAGCCAAAACCAGAATGTGAGGACTACCGTCAGCACCTGGGCGGTATCCCGCAGAAAGACCTGAACGCTGGACACTAGCCAGCTCAGTCCCAGGGCAAACAGCGACAACGCCAGCAGGTAGACCGGCAGCAGCAACAGAAGCCAGCTCAGCTTCTGCAAGTAGAAAAGGGTCACCAGCAAAAAGATGCCGAGGCCAATCAGATGATTCACCAGATTGGCCAGAAGGACTGAAACGGGCAGAATCTCGGCTGGAAAGAGCGTCTTGGTGATCAGATTTGCATTCTCAATCAGGATGTTGCTCGAGCGGCTCAAGGTTTCCTGGAATACGAGCCAGGGCAGGATGCCGCAGAACAGGTGAATAGCGAAGCTTGTCGTGCCCGGTTCGTCCCCCAGGCGCTGCTTGAGGATGACGGAAAAAACAAAGGTATAGCTGGCCAACAGCACGAGAGGATGAATGACGGACCAGAATAACCCCATCGCCGATCCCACATAACGGCTCTTGAGATCGCGCACCACCATGTTCTTGATCAGCCCTCGGTGGCGGACCAGCTTGCCGAAAAAATTGAGCGCGAGACGAAACAAGAGGGGCAGGTTCATGATGGCGATTCCAGGAGTCTGCGTGAAAGCCGGGCCAGAATAACCGATTCTTCAGACCGAGTCCACGGCGGTGGTAGTAACCGGAACATTGCGTCTTCTTCAGCAGCCAGATGGCCGTTCAACCATGACCGCAAAACCCGATCCCTTTCATCCTTCCACCAAGCGCTATCGCTTCGTTGTCCTCGCCTTCGCCAGCCTGGTGACCTATGGCAGCTACTTCGCGTACGACAGCGTGGGAGCCATTCCCGACCAACTGATGAGAGTCTGGGGCGTCGACCAGGCAGCCATTGGCGCTCTCTATTCGCTTTACAGCCTGGCGGCAGTCTTCACGTTACTGGTTGGCGGGATCATGATCGACCGGCTGGGGACCCGGAAATCCAGCCTGATTTTTTCCCTGCTGGTTACAGGCGGTGCCAGCGTTGTGGCGTTCGCGCCTGGAATCCGCACTGCTTATTTTGGACGGTTCCTCTTTGGCGCAGGCTCCGAATCCCTGATCACCGCTCAGAACGCGATCATCGCACGCTGGTTTAAAGGCAAGGAACTGGCGCTGGCCTTTGGCGTTGTTCTCACCATCAGCCGGCTGGGAACTCTTTTCAGTTTCAACACTGAAGCCCTTATCGCCGGACGTTATGGACCCTCGGCCGCTCTATGGGCCGCCGCGTTTCTCTGTGGCCTCAGTGTTCTGGCCAATCTGGGCTATAACGCACTGGACAGGCGGGCAGGACGAACCCTGGGACTCGTTGATGGCAGCTCCGACCGCATCGTGCTGGCCGATGTCCAGCGCTTCCCAAAGTCTTTCTGGTATCTCACGTGTCTCTGCACCGTCTTCTATTCAGCCATCTTCCCCTTCACCGCGCTTTCAACCGATTTCTTCGCCCAGAAGTACGGTCTGCCCAACACCACCGGTGAGGGACTCGGGTTCTTTCAAGCCGTCTTCTACAATTTCCTGCATATGTTCTCGACCGCGCCAGGCACCACTTCCATCATCATCTTTGCATCCACACTGTTTGCTCCGTTTGCAGGCAGCATGGTCGATCGTTTGGGCAAGCGGGCCAGTTTGATGCTCGGCGGTTCATTTCTCATGGTTCTGGCCTATTCGATTCTCGCCCTGACGACGCTGCCACCGGCGGTGCCCATGATCATCCTCGGAGCAGCCTTTGTCATCGTGCCTGCCGCGATTTGGCCATCGGTGCCTTTGATCGTCGAACCGCAACGCACAGGAACAGCCTACGGCCTGATGACGATGATTCAGAACGTCGGCTTGATGACGTTCCCCTGGGTGAATGGCCGGTTGCGCGTCCGAACGCAGACCTACACGGCAAGCATGACGATGTTTGCCGCACTGGGAGTCATCGGGATCGGACTGGCTCTCGCACTTCGACGGACCGACCAGAAGGAAGGTGGAGTTTTAGAGAGCCGTCAGGCCATGTCCTGACCAGTTGTCGATCTCAGCGTGTGCTAATATGCCTTTATGCGAACAACCGTTGATCTCCCAGACTACGTGTTCAAGCGAGCCAAATCCAGAGCTACCGTGCTCAGGATTTCGTTGAACGAGTTTCTTTCTGGAATACTGGCAAGCGAGTTGACAACCGCCGGCGGCCAGTCCCACCGCTTCTGGACCAGCGCCTGCCTCGCAGCTCTCGCGATGGCTTGCGATTTTCAACTGGTCAGGTTCGATGGTGGACTTCGACGGTGAAGGGTCTGGAACTGCTAATCCAGACGACAGCTTGGTCCTAGCCACAGAGTGGCTCGCCTCAGTACCTCAGCCAACAAATACTGTGAGGAACTTGTTCTATGAATTTGAAACTGCTGGCAGCACTATTTTGTTGGGTCCCCTGCCTTTTTGCCCAAAACGTTCCTGTCCAAGAATTCGTGCTGGACAATGGCATGAAGCTCCTGATGGTTCCCCGGAAGGGTGACCCAAACATTTCCGCCGGCTGGGTTGCCAAAGTAGGGTCTGTTAACGAGCGTCCGGGCATCACTGGCCTGTCACATCTCTTCGAACACATGATGTTCAAGGGCACGCACATCATCGGCACTAACAACATCAAGGACGACCTGAAGCTCATTGACGACATGGATGCGCTCAGGGCCGAGATCCGAAGGGAAGAGCAGGGCCTCATCCAGCGGCAGCGGCTCGGCGAGATTGACGATGTGAGCGACGCCAGCAACCGCAGTCCCCGCCACCAGCAGCTTCTGGCAGAGTACGAAAAGATGCTGCAGCGCCAGAAGGAGCTGATCGTGAAGGACGAGTTCGATCGTGTGTATACAACGGCTGGAGCCTCCGGAATGAACGCCGGCACCAGCGAAGACTTCACGGTCTACTACATCAACGTACCCGCCAACAAGCTGGAACTTTGGTTCTGGATGGAGTCGGACCGTCTCGCCAACGCGGTATTTCGCGAGTTCTATACTGAACGCGACGTCGTGCGCGAAGAGCGGCGCCTGCGCACCGAGAGCACGCCCACGGGGAAATTTCAGGAACAGTTCGAATCCCTCTTCTGGCAGTCCTCGCCGTACAGCTGGCCTACAGTCGGCTGGCCCAGTGACCTGGACGGCATCACGCGCGAGGAAGCCAAAGCTTACTTCGACGTCAACTACGCGCCGAACAATCTCAGTGCAGCGCTGGTGGGCGACTTCGATCCGCCGCGAGCCATCGAGTTGGCAAAGACATATTTCGGCCGGCTGAAACGCGGGCCAAGGGATCCCCAGCCCGTCCGAACTCGCGAAATGAAACAGCAGGCCGAAGTTCGAATGATTGCCTATGCAGAGACCAACCCCGAGGCGGTCATCCGCTACCACACGGTCGCCGACGGGCACAAAGACGAGCCGGCGCTGGCCATCCTGTCCGACCTGTTAAATGGCCGTACGGGCCGTTTGTACCGATCGTTGGTTCTGGAGCAGGCCATCGCGAACAGCGCATCGGCAGAAGTCAACGGCGCCAAGTACGAAGGCTATTTTGAGCTTCACGGTGTGGCCAAGCCTGGAAAGACACCCGAGGAGGTTGAAGCGGCGATTACCAGGGAAGTCGAAAAACTGAAGCAGGAGCCCGTTGCAGATCGGGAATTGCAGAAGGTGAAGAACCAGAACGCAGCCCAGGATTTTCGCCGCCTTCAGAATGACTTCAGCCTGATGGTCCAGCTCCTGATCCGGGATGCCGGCAGGGGCTGGCAGCACATCAACACCGATCCAAAGTTGTTCCAGGCTGTCACGGCTGAAGATGTCATGCGGGTTGCTAAGACCTATTTCACACCAGAAAACCGCGTGGTGGGCATCTACTACACGAAGAAGGCAAACCAGGACAGCGCCGACGACCTGTTGCTCTCTGGCCTCGATGAACAGGAGAAGCAGCGGGTGCAGCAGCTCAAGACAATGGCGGGCCAGCTCAAGAAAGAGCAACTGCAGCAGTTCCACCAGCAGCTGGAGCAGCAGGCAAGCCAGGCACCGGCGGACAAACAGGACATGATTCAGGCCATGCGAAAAATCCTGGAGGCACGGCTTCAGGCACTGGAGGAAGGAAAATGACGAGAGCCAGAGGATGTGCGGAATTCAGACACAAATGGGCCTGCGGCTCACTAAAAGCAATCGCGCTTACTGCCGCGTTTCTTTCGTGCATCGGCCCGCTGCAGCCAGGCCCGACCCCGCTTGGATCTGAGATTCCCTCGCATCCCAGGGAGCTGAAGTATTCCAAATTGAACTACACTCCCCCCGAGGCCTCGGATTACCGCCGAGTGCTGAGCAACGGTGTTGCGGTTTTTCTGGCAGAGGATCACGACTTTCCGTTGGTCAATGTCTCGGTCCTGGTTCGGACGGGCGGTTATCTAGAGCCCAAAGGCAAGGAGGGCCTGGCAGCCATGACCGGCAGTCAGATCCGCGCGGGAGGAACGACGTCACTGCCAGCGGACAAGTTTGATGAGGAAGTGGACTTTCTCGCCGCAACACTCAGCAGCTCCATCGGTGATACACAGGCGTCCGCCAACATGAATTGCCTGAGCAAGGACATCGACAAGGCCTTGGAACTCTTCTTCGATATGCTGAAGAACCCGGGGTTTCAACAGAATCGCATCGATCTCTACAAGAACCAGGTACTGCAGGGCATGGAACGCCGCAACGATAGAACTGAAGCGATCCAGGGGCGCGAGTGGGGCCGGCTGATGCGGGGAACCCAGCATTTCTCGACAACGCCGACCACGAAGGCGTCTGTCGAGTCGATCACCCGTCAGGATCTTTTGGACTTCCACAAGAAGTACTACAACCCAGCCGCCTTCATTTTCTCCGTCTCGGGCGATTTCAAGACGCCCGAGATGCTCGCGCGCCTGGAGAAGATCATGCAGAGCTGGCCGGTGGCGAAGACCAGCGTGCCTCCCGTTCCTAAGCCAAGCCACGTGCTTCAACCGGGTGTCTACATGGTGCATAAGGCGGATGTCAACCAGGGCCGGGTCTCTGTTGGCCATCTTGGCAGTCTGAGAGACAATCCAGACTATTACGCTCTCAGCATCATGGACGACATCCTCGGCGGAGGCGGCTTCACGTCACGCATCACGTCGCGAGTACGCTCTGACGAGGGCCTAGCTTACAGTGCGGGGTCGAGCTATGGGTTCGGCGTGTACTATGACGGCGTGTTCCAGGCCAGTTTCCAGTCGAAAAGTCCGACTTGCGCTCAGGCCACTGCCATCGTCCTGGAAGAAATCGAAAAGATTCGTACCACGAAGGTGACCCAGGAAGAACTGGAAACCTCTATTAACTCATCCGTTGAAGTATTCCCCAGAAATTTTGCCACTGCCGGAGCCATCGCTGGTACGTTTGCCTACGATGAGTACACCAAGCGCAGGCCGGATTTCTGGGAGACCTACCGCGACCGTATCCGCGCCGTAACAGCAGAAGACGTGTTGCGGGTAGCGAAGAAGTATCTGATGCCCGACAAGATGGTGATCCTGGCGGTTGGAAATGCGGATGACATGCTGAAGGGGAACCCCGACAAACCGGAGTTTTCGCTCAAGAAGTTCGCGCAAGCTGGAGATGTCCAGCGCATTCCACTGCCGGATCCGCTGACGATGGTGTATCCGAAGAACTGATGTTGCCGATTGTGACGGAGGAAGGGTCCCACGGCAGGCAAGAAGCCAGAGCGGTTGCTAATCCCAAGCCGGCTTCAAGGGAGTTTTTCATGGCGCCTCGCGACGCTACGTTCGATGAAGGAGTGGCAGCAGCTCTGAGCGGCGATGGCTGATTTGGAACTGGGTCGTTCGCCGCTGAGGACAGCGGCTCCCACATTCAGCCTATATTCGAAAGGACCTTGAGAAGACGCCGGCTTTGTTCGGCGGAAGGGCGCGTGAGGTACATCCGGATCTTTGCGAGGTGGGGTAGCACGCGGCTCGCCTTCCATATTCAAGACTCGTCGATTGCGCGACCGGGTCTATAAATGAAGGGCTAACGCAAACGTCGCGCGGCCGGCCCCGAATCCTTTATACGGAACCCGACTCCTCTTTTGGCAAAGCTGGTTCAAAGCACCGGCGGCATCTCGCTTCGTAGGTTCCCGTGGCCCCTACCAGCACGCGGTCGGAACTCTCAACCAGGCGTTGGGTGTAGTTCGCTGGATTGCCGCACTTCATACAGATCGCCAGGGTCTTCTCGAGGTATTCCGCCACGGCCATGAGCTGGGGCATGGGTTCAAACGGCTTGCCGAGATAGTCCTTGTCAAGACCGGCGACAATCACGCGCTTGCCCATGTCTGCCAAGTGATTGCACACCTCTACCAGCCGGGCATCGAAGAACTGGCCTTCGTCAATCCCAATGACTTCCGCTCTGCGGTCGAGCTTTTCCATGATCTCATCGGCAGTGCTGACCGCATCCGACTTGATGCGCATCTCACTGTGTGACACCAGGTGGTTTTCGCTGTAGCGCTCGTCCATCTTCGGCTTAAAAATCTGCACGCGTTGCTTGGCAATCTGGGCGCGCCGCAAGCGCCGGATGAGTTCCTCCGTTTTTCCGCTGAACATGCTGCCGCAAATCACTTCGATACAGCCCGCGCTCCCTTGTCTCATAGTTCGATAACGTTAGTGAATTCGGGGCAAAGTTGTCAAACAGGCGGGTTGCAGACCAACTACGGCCAGCCGGTTTCAGAATCCCCGGACGATTTGCTATATTGGAGTTCGCTGGCTGCCACGTTCTCACATCGATAATGACAAAACTAGCTCTCCTCTCCCGCCTCCTTCCCTACACCCGAAAATACAAGGCACGACTCATCGTCGGCGCTATCTGTGTCACACTGTCGAACCTGGCTGCGACGGTCTCGCCACTGTTGCTGAAGCATGCCATTGACTCACTGGGCGAATTCCTCTCAGAAAGCCGCCTGCTTTTTCTTGGCGCGATGATTCTTCTCTTCGCCGTGCTCGAAGGCATCTTCTTGTTTCTCATGCGCCGGATCATGATCGGAGTTTCGAGATGCATGGAGTACGACCTGCGCAACGACCTCTTCGCCCATTTGCTGGGATTGTCCCGCCGGTACTACCAGAATCACAAGACCGGCGACATCATGTCTCGCGCCACAAACGACCTCTCCGCGGTGCGCATGATGCTGGGTCCGGGCATCATGTACTCCGTCAACACAGTGATTCGCATGGCCATTGTGCTGTTCCTGATGCTTCGAATCAGCGTGGGGTTGACGGTCTTCGCCCTGGTCAGTGTTCCACTGGTCTCGGTGGCCGTGAAATATTTCGGCGGGATCATTCATCAGCGGTTCGAGAAGATTCAGGAAGCGTTCTCTGAGATTAGCGCCCGGGTACAGGAAAACCTGTCTGGCGTGCGGGTCATCAGGGCCTTCACTCAGGAGGAAAGTGAAATTGAAGAATTCAAACGCCTCAACCAGGAGTACATTCAAAAGAACCTGCAGCTCATCCGGGTCTGGGGCCTCTTTTATCCCGTGCTGGGCACCCTTCTGGGCCTGGGTGGCGTCTTCGTTCTGTGGTACGGCGGCCGCGAAGTGATTGCCGGACACATGACGCTGGGGGACTTCGTCGCGTTCAACGCCTATCTGGGCATGCTGACGTGGCCCATGATCGCGCTGGGATGGGTGATCAACATTGTGGAACGCGGCTCGGCTTCGCTGGGGCGTCTGAACCAGATCTTCGATACGCGGCCAGAAATCCTCGACGACTCTGTCAGTATTCATCCATCAGAGCGACTCTCTTGGGAGGAGACTTCCATCGCAAGCGCTGGCGATTCTCCCCCGTATGCGATTCGTGGTGAAATTCAGATCCGCAGTCTCTCGTTTGCCTACAACGGTCATCCTGTCCTTCAGAACATCGATCTCCATATTCCTTCCGGTGCAACTTACGCCATCGTTGGCGAGACAGGCTCCGGCAAGAGCACTCTGGTCAACTTGCTGGCCCGTGTTTATGAGGTCACGGAGGGTGAGATTCTCATCGACGGCAGGCCCATCCAGCAGTATCCGTTGCTCAGCCTGCGCTCCAGCCTCGGCTGTGTCCCGCAGGAGACGTTTCTGTTCAGCGACACGATTGCCGAAAATGTTGCCTTCGGCGCCGCAGGGGCTTCAAAGGAAGATGTCCGTGAAGCGGCGCGTCTGGCACACCTTCTGCCTGACGTTGAGGAGTTTCCGAAACAGTTCGAGACGCTGCTGGGCGAACGAGGCATCACCCTGTCTGGCGGCCAGCAGCAACGCACCTCCATTGCCCGCGCCCTGATTCGTAACCCGAAGATTCTCATCCTCGACGACGCGCTCTCCAGTGTGGACACGGACACCGAGGAAAAGATTCTGAGAGAACTGAAGGTTGTCATGCGGGGGCGGACGTCGATCCTGATCAGTCATCGGGTGTCGACCGTGAAGTTTGCCGACCAGATTATTGTTCTTAAGGATGGTCAAATTGTCGAGCAAGGAACCCACGAAGAACTCACACAGCAGGATGGTTATTATGCGGATCTTTGCGAGAAGCAACGTTTGGAGGAAGAACTAACCTTGAGTTAGCCCGCAGCAGGGAGCTGTGGGAGCAACTGTCAACGACGACCGCGTGGAGTCTCTTCTCCAGCTGATCCTTACCTATAAGTCCCGTAGCTGGACACGGGGTGTGGGCACGGCCTGATGGAGCGCGGCAGCTTGCGGGCGCTCTGACTCGGCGTCGCTGCCACAGCAATCCTCGCAGGCGGTGCTCAATTTCCGAAAAAGGGGGATGGCAGCAAGCTGCCACTTGAGGAGGCTGGTCGCGCAAAGCGGCAGCAAGCTGCCGCAGTCCAAAAAGCAGCTTCCGTGTCCAGCGCCAAAGATGCGGGACACGATCCCATTCGCAGGGGGGACAAAGATAAGTGAGCTGTCGCTTCCTTGTTGCCGGCGCCCAAAGTAGCCCGTTATGACTCACCACGAAGAAGAAGCTCTCGACAAATCCTACGACGCACACTTGATGCGGCGTCTGCTCCAGTATTTGTGGCCTTATCGGCTGCGAGTTCTGGCCGTGATGCTCATCATCGTCGTCGCGTCATTGTTGCAGGTCAGCAGTCCCTATCTGATTAAGGTCGGAATCGATGATTACATCGCGCACAAAGATTTTGCCGGGCTGAACAAAGTCGTCCTCGTGTACTTGGCCATCATCCTCTTTGGCTTCTTTTTGGGCTACGTCCAAACCTACATCATGCAGTTCACGGGCCAGAAGATCATGGTGGACCTGCGCCTGCAGATCTTCTCGCACCTGCAGACCCTGGCGCTGGCCTTCTTCGACAGGAATCCGGTAGGACGGCTCATGACCCGGGTCACAACGGATGTCGATGTCCTCAACGAACTCTTCACTGCTGGCGTGGTGACGCTGCTGGGCGACGTACTTGTGCTGCTGGGCATCGTGATCATCATGTTTGTCTTGAATGCGAAGCTGGCCCTTGTGGCGTTCTCGGTGATTCCGCTGCTCTTTGCCATCAACATCGTGTTCAAGATCAAGGCTCGCGGCTCCTATCGAGGAGTGCGAACTGCCATTGCACGCATCAACGCTTTTCTGCAGGAACAGATCACCGGCATGTCGGTTGTTCAGCTGTTCAGCCATGAGCGCAAGAGTTTTCGGCGCTTCGATGAGATCAATCACCTCCATCTCAAGGCCAATCTCGACTCTGTCTTGGCCTATTCACTCTTCTATCCTGCGGTAGAAGTCGTCGGTGCGCTGGCGATTGCGTTGATTATCTGGTACGGGGGCGGGCAGGTCCTGCAGCAGGAACTTACCTTCGGCGCATTGGTGGCGTTCATTCAGTATTCTGAAAAGTTCTTCCGTCCCATTGCGGATCTCAGCGAGAAGTACAACATCCTGCAAGCCGCCATGGCCAGCTCTGAGCGGATCTTCAAGCTGCTGGACACGCCACCAGACATCCGCCAGCCGGAACATCCTGTTCGGCTGCAAGAGATCCGCGGTGAAATCGAGTTCCGCAACGTTTGGTTTGCCTACAACCGGCTTGGCGGTGCAAGTCTCCCGTCCACAGGCGCGCACCCACACGCAGAGGACCATTCTCACGCGGCGGGCCACCCGCAAGCCGCGGGGCACCTGCACGCCGCGGGGCATCCGCCTGGCCATCGCGCCGCCGGCCAGGCACAGGAGTGGGATTGGGTGTTGCGTGATGTGTCCTTTACGGTGAAGCCGGGGGAATCGTTGGCTATTGTCGGACACACCGGGGCCGGCAAAACAACTCTCACTAGTTTGCTGATGCGCTTCTACGACATTCAGGAGGGGCAGATTCTTTTGGATGGGCGCGACATCCGGCAGCTGGACGTGCGGCAGCTGCGCGGCGCCTTTGGCTTTGTGCTGCAGGACGTTTTTCTGTTTTCTGGGAGCATTGCCAGCAACATCCGTCTCGGAACGCCATGGATCACCGAAGAAGCAATTCACCGCGCAGCTCAGGACGTCAACCTGAGCGAGTTCGTGGAAGATCTCAGCAACGGTTTTGCCGAAGAAGTGAAGGAACGCGGCAGCACGCTTTCCACAGGGCAGAAGCAGCTCATTGCTTTTGCCAGAGCTCTTGCCCATGACCCGAAAAATCTCATCCTCGACGAAGCCACTTCCAGCGTAGACACCGAGACAGAGCTGAAAATCCGGGAAGCGATTGCGCGGCTGATGCAAGGGCGGACATCGATCATCATCGCTCACCGGCTGTCCACGATTCAGAACGCCGACAGGATTCTGGTGATGCACAAAGGCCAGGTCCGGGAGATGGGGACGCACCAGGAATTGCTGGCCCGGCGGGGAATCTATTACAAGCTCTATCAGCTGCAGTACAAGGAACAGATGCCGGTTGGAAGCGGTGCTTGAGGAGAACTGCCTTCACACACCGCCGCCAGCCGCCGTTTTCAGAGGCGCGCTCTGGACAGCCCGCCAGGGCGCGAACGGGTTGGCCACGCCTTCAAGAGCCGCAGCCAGTCCCGGATAGTGCCGTTTCAGCAGCGACGCCATGCCATTGTGACGAATGTAGTCGATCCCGAATTGAGTATAGATTTCCGGACGGTAGTCATTGGTGAAGAAGCGATCGCTCTTCAAGCGCCGCGAGGCCATCAGCACAAACACGCGGAAGGCGGTCTCGCTGAACCCGAAGCCCTTCGGCAACGGTTCAGCATAAAGGCCTGTCATGAGATCCACCTTTTCGATGTCGTTGTCATACACCCTGCGGAGTTCCTCGCGCCACGCCGCGTTGTCAGTCAACTCTTCGAACGATTTCACCGGCTCCTTACGCAGCAGGCGGCGGAACTGGTTGTAACGGGGCACACCCCGTTCCCGGTCGCGCAGGATATCCACCGCCGCCAGGTCGAGGTGCTCGCCGTTTTCGCGAGTCAGGTTCTGCAAGTGCTTCGGATAGTTGTGCAGGGTTAATGCTCCGGGATGAGATACGCCGAAGGAATAGAAGAGGTCGGTCATTGAGATGCGCTCTAGAACTGCCCGGCCCTTGCGGCCGGATGTTTCCGGCAGTTCGAATCTCTCGAGAAGTTCTCCCGTGTTTGCCGACCTGAAGGAAAACTCATCGGGCATCAACGGGTGCATGCGATAAACGGACACAAACTCCTCGGTAAGTGAGAACGGAGCCGTATGATGGTCGGTGGCAGAGCCGACAATGCCTCCCAGGATCTCACTCTCATCCAGAAACTCCAGAACATCTTGAAGGTCCTCGCCAGAGAGACCTTCCCAGTTGGCATGCATGCCGGCCACGATGGTCGGGTGCGGCAGGATGGCCGGTGTCCATTCCACGGTGTGGATCTTCGCCATGAGGGCTGAATTGATGAGCCGTGCCTTGCCGTACAGCGCATCGTCTGTCCAATTTGCATGCTGGGCTTTGAGCAGGTCGCAGAGGTGATTGTGCTCCAGCGTGAACAAGGAGTGCAGCATCGCGAGGCCAACCCACCAGTTGTCACTGAATCCGCTTTGGTCGATACCTGTCGCCGGATCGAGGGGCAACAGCCCGTTGTCCTGTATTTTCAGTTTTCCGTCGTGACCGCTGCGCAGCTGTGCCGTAGTCTCGACGTCGCAGCCGTAAACTTGCGAGGCGTCCCACCAATGGCTGTTAAGGTTGGCGTACGCTGGTGGACGCGTCGAGCCGGCGGGAGCCGGATCCGGGGCGGTTCTCGGAACCTTGAAGGACCCACCAGGGAACGCATCCTCGGCCGCCAATGGAATTTCAATGCTGTCGTCAGGCGTTGACCGCTTGTGCACAAACCAATCGTGCACCATGAACTGGATCCACGACGCCGCCATCAGATTCAGAATGGTTGCAGGCTGGAACTCCTGCCGGGTCATTAACTCGCGGCTCACCGTGCGGGGATTCGGATTCATCAGGTTAGCCTTGTCAGGAAACGTGTGTTCGAGCGGGAAGTTGCGCCCGAAACGCCTGCCCGCAGCCCCCATTGCGGGACACCCCAGATCATTGTACTTTCCGTCGATAGTGCGTTCTGAACGCAGCCGTGGATCCAGGCTGGCTGGCGGTTCGTTTTTTTCCAATGGAGGTTCTTCGGTATCGTGAAGGTTCTTTTGCCGCAACTCGTTGCGCATCTCGATGAGCTTAGGCATGGCCAACAGCCGCGGTAACTGGTACCAGGGTCTGCGACGGTGAAGGAAATCTCCGATGCGGCCAAAGAGCGTTTCTGACATGGTTGCACCTCGCCAATAGATTCTCACTATTGATGCAGAGTCTAGCAGGTTCCGAAGGCCAAGTTCCAGGTTTCAAGAGTTGGTATTTGGCCGGATCTCGACCGCTGGTCGATCCAGCTGGCAAGACCCCCGCTGGAGCAAACCCTGGCAGGAGGCCGGTTTCCTGATCTCACGCCTGAGGCTTGTCAGTGCTTGCCCTGAAGGTGGATGGTCACGTCTACGAGGGCCACTGCTTTCTTGATGTTGAAGCTGACGTCGTTCCCAGTCAGCACGGGTGTGATGCCCAACTGGTTCAGAGTTTCCAGGCAGGCATCGAAGGCTTTCCTGCCAAAGATGTCGCCGGTCTGAAAGGGCAAGATCTCGCGCAGCAGTTTTTCTGGCATGGGTGAACTGCCTGCCAGCTCGATCTGCCCGAGATGGTACTGGCTGCCTTCGGTAATCTCCAGCTTCAGGCTGGCGACCTTTTTCCCATCAGGTGCGTCCAGGGAACTCTTGATATTCACATCGAGATAACCCAACGTCAAATAGGTTTCCCGTAGCGCCAGAACTCCCGCATTGATTTTTGAAAGATTCACAGGACTCTTCGGCTGCAAGTTCAGCACCGACAGAACCACGGTCTCCCGGAGCGCCGCCGCGCCTGCCAGCCGAACTTCCCCGAGTTCATAGGGATTGTTTTCAGTAATCTTCAGCACAAGCGCCAATGCGCCGCCAGATCTCTCTGGTCCAAACTCTGCCTCCGGACTGCTGATGCTGGCCTTGATAAACCCGCGATTGCGGTAGAAAGTCAGCAGGACGCTCGTGGCGTGGACAATTCGATCTTTGTTGTAGGTGTCCATGAACTGGGGTGTCAGTTGAGCGGTGACCGTGCCGGCACTGCGGAAGATGGCGCGGAGGTCGGCAGTTGAAAACGATTTGTTGCCAACAAAGCGAATGTTCTCCGGAGCTACTTTGACGCCCGCAAAGGTCCCCTGCTGCTGGCAGAAAGATGGGACCGGAACGATCGGAATTGCCAGAAAGTATGCGGTAGCAGAGAGCAATGCCGGGTGAATACGCATGGCCATGTCCTCCAAAACCAGGATGGTGGCATAATGAAAAGGCGTTGAAGAGTGACGAGCCTGCCGATGAACGAACTTCTCGAAGACAAGCTGGCGAACATCCCCATAGAGCCGGGAGTTTACCTGTACAAGAACTCTGGCGGGAAAATCATTTATGTCGGCAAAGCCAAGTCTCTGCGCAGCCGGGTACGAACCTACTTCCAGGAATCGCGCAACCTGGACTTCAAGCTCGACTATCTGCTTCCAGAAATCGCCGATATGGAGTTCATCGTGGTAGCCAACGAAATGGAAGCCCTGGCGCTGGAAAACAACCTCATTAAACAGCACAAGCCCAAATTCAACATCTTGCTGCGCGACGACAAGACCTATCCCTACATCAAGCTGACGCTTAACGAGGCTTATCCCCGGATTTTCGTCACGCGCCGAGTAAGAAAGGACGGTGCGCTCTACTTCGGCCCCTACTTCCCTGCCAGTCTGGCGCACCGCACATTCAAACTCATCAGCCGCTACTTCCAAATCCGCACCTGCGCGATCGAAGTAGACGGGAAGCGCCCGCGCGTCTGCCTGGATTATCACATCAAGCGTTGCATGGGCCCCTGTGTGGCTTCGGTGTGCAGCCAGGCGGAGTACTCCAGCCGCGTGCAGGACCTCAAGTTGTTCATGGAGGGCAAGCGCACCGATCTGGTGAAACGGCTCACCGAAAAGATGCAGGCTGCCGCCACCGAAGAGCGCTTCGAGCTGGCAGCTCACCTGCGGGACACCATTCGAACCATCGGGCAGCTCGCCGAGCCTCAGCGCATCTCTTCCATCCAGGCTGCCAACGTGGATGTTTACGCCGTGTACCGCGAAGGCGCGACAGCTGCCGCGCAGTTGTTTCACATGCGTGCCGGCAAAGTGGTCGACCGCCGCGAATTCTTTTGGGAAGACCTTATGGAAGGCGCTGGAGACGGTGACATTCTGTCTTCTCTTCTGAAGCAATACTACTTCAGCTCAGACTTCACACCGGATGCGGTCTATGTGCCCTCCGACTTTGAGGATCGGGAACTGCTCGAGAGTTTCCTCTCTCAGCGCCGGCGACGAAAGGTTGAAATTCGAACGCCACAGCGCGGAGACAAACGAAACGTAGTCGCTCTGGTCAGTCAAAATGCCAAGCTCGCGTTTGACCAGCGGTTCCGCGTGTTGAATCCCTCAAACGCCGCCATCAGCGAGGGTCTCGCAAGCGCGTTGGGACTAGAGAATGTTCCCAGGCGTATCGAGTGTTTCGACATCTCGAACATTCAGGGCAGCGACTCGGTGGCGTCGATGGTCGTTTGGGAAGAAGGAAAGATGAAGAAGGGCGACTACCGCAAGTTCATCATCAAGACCGTCGAAGGGGCCGATGACTTTAAGAGCATGCGCGAAGTGGTGTTTCGCCGCTACAAGCGCCTTCAGGCCGAGCAACGGCCACTGCCGGATCTGGTCCTCATCGACGGTGGTCTGGGTCAGCTGCATGCCGCCGCTTCCGCCCTGGAGGAGCTCGATCTGCCCACGCAACCGTTAGCGAGCGTCGCCAAAAAGGAAGAAATCATCTACGTCTTCGGCAACGAAGACGAACCCGTAGTCCTGGAAAAGCATTCACCAGCGCTTCACTTGGTGCAGAAAATCCGCGACGAGACCCACCGCTTCGCGGTCACTTTTCACCGCCAGCGCCGGGCCCGCCGAACGATCACATCGGAGCTAGTGGAGATTTCTGGCGTCGGCCCGACCACCGTGAAGTTGCTGCTGCGCAAGTTTGGCAGCGCCAGAGCCATCGCACGCCTTTCGGTAGAAGAGCTGTCCGGGGAGATTCCCCTGCGCACTGCCAGAAGGATCTACGAGCACTTTCATTCCAAAGGCAAAGCGGTAGATCTATGACGCCGACGAATCTCATGCATTTGCATCCAAAGGACTCGATGTTCACTCACATTTTTATGCTATGATTTTTTCTAATTATCCTCACTCGAGGTGAATCGATGAACCGTTGCCGAACCCGGCTCAGCTTTTTGGCTCCATCTTTGGTAATCATTGGACTCTCATTGGCCCAGGCCTTGGACGCTAACTGGCCTCAGTGGCGCGGTCCGAATTCCAACGGCAGCACGTCGGCCGCTCGCGACCTGGCTGTGAGCTGGAACCAGACTCAAAACGTCCGCTGGCGCTCGAAGCTGCCGAGCTGGAGCGCGGCCACTCCCATCGTTTGGGGCGACCAGCTCTTTGTCACCTCAGCCGAGGAAGGCTTCACGCCGTTGCGAGAAGGGTCGCGCGGGTCGGGAGCCGCCGGCCACGACAAGATCTTCCTGCTGGCTGTCAATCGCAAGGACGGAGCCATCCGGTGGCAGCAACACATTGACAGCGGAAACCAAATCTATCGCAAGCAGAATTCGGCGTCACCGTCGCCGGTTACGGACGGCAAGAATGTCTGGATCATGACGGGGAACGGCAAGTTTGCCTGCTTTACAACGGATGGCAAGGAAGTCTGGAAACGGGACATCCAGGCTGACTACGGGCGGTTCGGCTTGAACCACGGCTATGCCTCCACGCCGCTGCTGCATGGCGCGCGGCTTTACGTCGAGGTTCTGCACGGCATGAAGACAGACGACCCTTCATACGTGTTTGCTGTCGACAAGAATACGGGCAAGACGTTGTGGAAAGTGGAACGCCCGACGGACGCTGTTAGCGAGTCCCCCGACAATTATGCGACACCACAAATCGCAACCGTGGGGGGAAAACTACAACTGGTCGTCTCTGGTGCCGACTATGTCACGGGTCATGACCTGGAAACGGGGAAAGAACTCTGGCGCATCGGGGGCTTTAATCCAACCAACAACTCCTTCAATCGCACAATTGCGTCCTCGCTTGTTATCGGCGGCAACGTGTTCACACCCAGTACTCGTGGCCGGCCGTTTATTGCCTTCCGGGCCGGCGGCTCCGGGGATATCACCGGCAAGAACGAGTTGTGGACAAACAACCTTGGCGCTGATGTGCCTACGCCCACGACCGACGGAACCTACATTTACGTGCTCAAAGACAACGGCACAATGAATTGTGTTGAGGCTCTGACCGGAAAAGCAGTGTACGAAGCGCAGCGGATCGAAGTCGGCACCTACAGTTCTTCGCCGCTCCTGGCAGATGGAAAGCTGTACTGCGTCAATGAGGAAGGAACTACGACTGTCTTGAAAGCTGGCCCCGCCTTTGAAATTCTAGGTGTCAACAAGCTGGACAGCCATACACTGGCTAGCCCTGTGGCGGTAGACAACCAAATCTTCATCCGCACCGCAGACTATCTTTATTGCATTCAGAAGTAAGGACAGCCCCCTCTGGAGCGTACACCACACGCTGGCCGGAAGTGCTGCCAAGGGCGAACGCATCCGTGTGCCCCCTACGGTTTGTACTTTTCAACTTTCTCAAACGCATCTGCGATGAGGCGCGTATCGATGTCTTCCACCGCCAAGGCGCCGGCCTGGGAGAGGTATTTCCATGTCAGAGAAAAGTCTTCCGGGCCTAGCACAGGGTAGCTGCGTTCCAGTCCGTCGAAGAACGCGGTCAGCCCGACGCTGATGAAGAAGTCCACGGCCGCGCCGCGCGTCCGCTCCAGCTTGGCTGCGTCCCAAAGGTGCTCACCAGCATTCATCGTTTCGAAGTCGTCAACCACGCGCTCCAGTTCTTCAGTGCGGACAACAAAGCCATCTAACTTGGCGCCTGGTTTCAAAGCAAAAATTTGCCAGCAGTTGCCACAGGTCGACCACCCTTTGCGCAAGACAAAATCCCATACGGGAGCGGACTTGAAAGTCGAGCCGCACTCCGGGCACTTCACCTCGTGCAGGAAGTCGGCAATTTCGGAATAGATGCCATCGCCACGGTCGGACATGGGTGCTCCTTTCTAAGAGGCGAAGCGTGATGCAGTCTCAAGCCCATCTTTGAGACAGTCTCGAATTCCTAGCCATTGGGCTGGCCTGGTCTCCGCAACAGCAGATGCTGAATTCCGATGATCGTCTTGGCATCCAGAATCTTTCTCTGCTGTATAAGATCCAGGAGTTGTGGCTGCGTCAAACGAACGATTTCCAGCTCTTCCTCGTCGTCTCCGCCGGCTGGGACGGGCGTCAAGTCTTCCGCCAGATAGATATGCACCTTCTCGTCGCAGAATCCGGGCGTGGAATAGCATTCCACAATCTTCGTCAAGCGCCCGGCCTTGTACCCGACCTCCTCCGCCAGTACACGCGCCGCGGTGACTTCTGGCGGTTCTCCGTGGTCGATCTTGCCGGCGGGCAGTTCGAGCAGATACTCCTGCATGGGGTAGCGCAGCTGCCTCACCAGCAGCACGTCTCCGCCAGACAGAACCGGAACCACTGCTGCTCCACCCGGATGACGCAACACCTCGCGGATAGTCTCGATTCCCTTGCAGGTGGTGATCTCATCGACGATCAGGTCAATGATCTTGCCACGATAGACTTCTTTGCGGTTTCTAAGCACGTGTGGACGTTTCAATGTCGCTTCCGCGGGCAAGGTGCCACGAGCATCATGAAGCCAGATTCCTTATGCAGCAAAGAGGAGTCTTAAGGTTGTCGATCTTTAACGCAACCAAGCCCGGCTCAAGAGCTGCGCCGCGGCAGCCAGCACTAGTCCACCAAAAAAAATCCCCAGCACGGCAGCTGGGGATCGAATCAACCAGGAAATAACGAGAGTCAATCACTCGGGGCTCTCAGATTTCGACTTCTTGTCTTTCGTTTTTCCCGCCTTGGACTTCTCGGCTTCCGCCTTGGCCGCAGCCTTCTCCGCTTTCTTTATCGAGAGCTCGCTGCCCAAAAGCTCGATAATGGCCAGGTCTGCCCCATCCCCTTGCCGATGCCCCAGTTTGACAATTCGAGTGTAACCGCCATTGCGGTCTGCAAAGCGCACAGCAATGGTGTCGAACAGTTTCTTCACAACTGCTGCCTTGAGCAACACAGCAGCAGCCCGGCGCCGGGCATGAAGGCTTCCCGCTTTCCCCAAAGTGATCAGCTTTTCTGCCACGGGACGGACCTCTTTGGCTTTCTCCACCGTTGTCGTGAGGCGCTCGTGCTCGAACAGCGAAGTGCATAGGTTACGCAACAAGGCCCGGCGATGGGGAGTCGATCTTCCCAATTTCCGGCCATGGACTCGATGTCGCATTACAATTCTCCTGACGTGGGACGATGAGACGCGAACCTAGCTGGTGGACACGGGCAGGACAGGCTGGCCTTTTTCATCCAGCGTCATCCCCAGGCTCAAGCCCATTCCAGTCAGAATCTCCTTGATCTCGTTCAGCGACTTGCGTCCGAAATTCTTCGTCTTCAGCATCTCTGATTCACTCTTCTGAACCAGCTCACCAATAGTCTTGATGTTGGCATTCTTCAAACAATTGTACGAGCGCACAGAAAGCTCCAGTTCTTCGACAGACTTGGAGAGGTTTTCGTTGACCACTTCTGATGCCTTTTCCTGCCGCTCTTCTCTGGCCTCGGGCTGTTCCTCAAAATTGATGAAGATCGCCATATGGTCCTTGATCAACTTTGCAGCATAGCCAATGGCATCCTGGGGATTGACGCAGCCGTTGGTCCAAACGTCCAGTGTCAGCTTGTCGTAGTCAGTCATTTGCCCCAGGCGAGCGGGTTCGACCGTGTAGTTGACCTTTGTTACGGGAGAATGGACAGAGTCAATCGGGATGTATCCTATGGACAGATCTTCGTCGAAATTCTTGTCGGCGGACACATACCCGCGGCCGACCTTCAGGCGCATTTCCATGTGCAGCTTTCCTCCCTCGCTGACGGTAGCGAGGTAGACGTTCTTGTCAAGTATCTCGACGTCTCCATCAGTTTTGATATCGGCCGCAGTCAGCACGCCCGGAGCGTCTGACTCCAGGTAGATCGTCTTGGGGCCTTCACTGTTGAGGCGGAATGGAACCTGCTTCAAGTTGAGGATAATATCGGTGGCATCTTCAACCACGCCGGGGATCGGTGAGAATTCGTGCAGAATCCCCTCGATCTTGACAGCTGTCACAGCCGCGCCCTCAATGGAAGAAAGCAGCACCCGCCGGATGGCGTTTCCGATGGTGGTTCCAAAGCCACGTTCGAAAGGCTGGGCCGAAAACTGGCCAAAGTTCCTTTCACCTTCACCGGCACTGACCGACAGTCTTTTGGGTTTCTGAAAACCTTTCCATAACATAGCTGCCAAGGCCTCCAAGGTCCTGCCGGATTGCTCCGGCCTGACTGAACTTAAATAGGTCGATGTATTGAATCGGGAAGTTTGCGAGCCCAATTTTTTTACTTCGAGTACAACTCAACGATGAGCCGCTCCTGCACGGGCAGGTTCGTATCCTCGCGTTTGGGGAGGGCCAGCACTTTGCCGGCGAATTTGGTGCTGTCCAGTTCCAGCCAGGTCGGGACTCCCCGGCTTCCGACCATCTCGAGGGAATTGACAATCGTGGGGATTTTCTGGCTTTTGTCGTGAATCGAGATCACATCGCCCGGCTTCACTTGATACGAAGGAATGTTCACTTTTGCGTCATTGACCCGCACGTGACCATGGCCGACCAACTGCCGGCCCTGGGCGCGGGAGGAGGCAAACCCCAGCCGGTACACCGCGTTGTCGAGCCGCCGTTCGAGCATTTGAAGCAACGTTTCGCCGGTGACCCCCTTCGACCGCTCTGCTTTTTCGAAGTAGTTTCGGAACTGGCCCTCAACCAATCCGTAGATGCGCTTGACCTTCTGCTTCTCACGCAACTGCAGGCCATAACCGACCACCTTCGATTTTCTATCTTTGCCATGCTGACCGGGAGCAAAGTTCCTCTTTTCGATAGCGCAGGAGTCCTTAAAGCATCGGTCTCCTTTCAAGAATAACTTCATCCCCTCGCGGCGGCACAACCGGCAGACTGACTCTCGATACCTTGCCAAATTCGTGTTCCTCCCGTCTCTCTGCAGTAACTCAGAATTCTCTACCCTGGGGTCCGGCACCCTGCTCGACAACCAGAAACCTGCTGGCTCAAACTCGTCGCCGCTTCGGCGGGCGGCAACCGTTATGGGGAATCGGAGTGACATCTCGAATCGACTTCACTTCCAGCCCCACGGTTTGCAGCGCGCGGATCGCGGACTCCCGGCCAGAGCCGGGACCACGAACCATGACGTCAACGGTCTTCATTCCATGCTCACGGGCCTTCGTGGCAACCGTGTGCGATGCCTGCTGGGCGGCAAACGGCGTCCCCTTGCGGGAACCCTTGAATCCCAAAGAGCCAGCACTTGACCAGCAGATGATATTCCCCTGCTGATCCGTGATGCTGACGATCGTGTTGTTGAATGTTGCCTGAACGTGGACAATCCCGGTCAGCACGGACTTTTTTTCCTTCTTCTTGAAGACTTTCTTCTTTCCGGTCTTGGTTGCTTTCGCCATCAGTAATCCTCTAAAGGTCTTTTTGCCGCATTTCGCGCTGGCCCATCCCTAATATCCCTAGGTTTTACCGGTCGGCTTCTTCTTGCCCGCAATAGCGCCCTTACGCGGCCCCTTGCGCGTCCTCGCATTGGTGTGCGTGCGCTGTCCCCTGACAGGAAGTGATTTGCGGTGGCGAGAGCCTCGGTAAGAACCAATTTCCATGAGACGCTTGATGTTCATGGACACTTCCTTGCGAAGGTCGCCCTCAACGGTGCCCTCTTCCTCAATGATCTGCCGGAGCCGGGAAACTTCCTCCTCGGAGAGATCTCGCACCTTCGTGTCCACACTGATGTTAGCAGCCTCCAGGATCTTGCGAGACCGCGGCCGGCCAATGCCATGAATATAAGTCAACCCAACCTCTACCCGCTTTTCTCTTGGCAAGTCGATTCCAACAATGCGTGCCATGATTCCCTCTCAAAGTTCAGAAGTAGACTCTAACCCCTACCCCTGGCGCTGCTTGTGTTTTGAATTGACACAGATCACTCGCACAACCCGCTTGCGATGAATGATCTTGCACTTATCACAGATCTTCTTTACTGAGGCTCTGACTTTCATCAATACGTCCTATTTATAACGATAGACTATTCTGCCTCGCGACAGGTCATACGGCGAAAGTTCTACAGCGACCTTGTCTCCCGGGAGAATTCGGATAAAGTTTTTTCTCATCTTTCCGGAGATGTGAGCGAGGACAACATGTTTGCTTTCCAGCTCAACCCGAAACATGGCGTTGGGAAGCGGTTCAAGAACCGTCGCTATCACTTCAATGGCTTCTTCTTTCGACATGTGCTGACGACGCGTTCCCCGGGCAGTTAGCGAAAACCGCAAGTATAAGCAAACAGTCAGAAAATTTCAACCCGCAGCCTCAGACCACCAGCCGGCAACAAGGGGGGACATCAGCTGCGTCTCCCACGGATCCGCCGGCCACGCGGACCTAGGAACCCATCGTAGTGCCGCATCACCAGTTGGGCCTCAATCTGTTGCACCGTGTCCATGGCAACACCAACCACGATCAACAGGGAAGTGCCACCGAAGAAGAAATTAACACCCATGCCATTGAGCAACCAGGAAGGCAGCCCATCGAAATACCTTCCAACAACCGGGAGGTGATGAATGTGGAAACCTGTGATCATGAACTCTGGGATGATCGCGATCAGTGCAAGATATATGGCACCTGCAAAGGTGACGCGCGTCAGGATGCTCTCCACGTGCTCCGCCGTCTTCTTTCCAGGCCGAATTCCGGGGATGAAGCCGCCATATTTGCGCATGTTGTCGGCCACTTCCGTCGGATTAAAGACAATCGACGTATAGAAGTAGCAGAAAAAGACGATGCCCGAGATGTACAGCAGGTTCCAAAGCGGCTCGCCGGTGCGCAACGCCTCGGACATGTTGCGAAAGAACTGGCTGCCCGGGAACAGGTACCCAAACGTCTGCGGGAAAGCCAGAATCGAAGAAGCGAAAATCACCGGGATGACTCCACCAACGTTGACCTTCAGAGGCAGGTGGGTGGACTGCCCTCCCATCACGCGCCGTCCCACCACACGCTTGGCGTACTGCACAGGAATTCTGCGCTGCGCCCGCTCCACCAGAACAATGAATCCAACCACGGCCACCATCATCGCCAGCAGGATGATAACAACCAGGGGAGACCACTGCTGAGTGGCCAATTTGGTGTAGATTTCAGTCGTGGCATGCGGCAGACCAACGACGATACCCGCGAAGATCAAGAGGGACATCCCATTGCCGATCCCTCGTTCTGAAATTTGCTCCCCCAGCCACATGATGAACGCGGTACCCGTAGTGAGCGTCAACGCGGTCATGAAAATGAACCCATATCCCGGATTGATGACAACCTGCGAACCTTGCGAAGGCATCTTCTCAAACGCGATGGCAATACTAATCGACTGAATGAGACTCAGGATCACAGTCAGATACCGTGTGTACTGAGTTATCTTCTTCCGCCCCAGCTCGCCTTCTTTGGAGAGCTTTTCCAGAAAGGGCCAGACAACGGTGAGAAGCTGGAGGATGATAGAAGCCGTGATGTAAGGGGTGATCCCGAGAGCGAAAATGGTAAATCGGCTCAGATTGCCCCCGGAAAACAGGTCCATGAAGCCGAAGACGGTTCCACGGTTCTGTTCGAAGAAGCGCAACAACACTTCCGAATTGATTCCGGGCGTTGGAATGACGGCTCCGACCCGATAGACGGCCAGCAGAGCCAGCGTGAAGAAGATCCGCCTCTTCAGGTCCGGCATATTCCAGATATTGCGAATGCTTTCGACGATCACTTAAGAACCTCGAACTGGCCGCCTGCTTTGGTGATTTTTTCCTGAGCGCTCTTGCTAAACATGTGGGCCGAGATCGTCAGGGCATGTGCTAGTTCACCGTTTCCCAGAATTTTCACCCCATCCCGCAGGTTCTTGATAATACCCTTTTCCACGAGCACCTGAGGCGACACAGCAGTGCCGGCCGGGAAATCCTTCAGCCGTTCGAGATTCACCACGGCGTATTGTTTCTTGAAGATGTTGGTGAAGCCACGCTTCGGCATGCGACGATGCAGGGGCATCTGGCCGCCCTCAAAGCCTCGTTTGCTGCGAGCCCCCGATCGAGACTTCTGCCCCTTTTCACCCCGGCCTGCTGTCTTGCCAAGACCTGAGCCCATGCCAGTACCGCGGCGCTTCTTGGGACGGGTGGACCCAGCTGGCGGTCTTAAGTTATGAAGTCCAATCATGAACACCTCTGAAAATCGTGTTTCCTCATCAACTAGCTACCGAGTACGACCGCAAGAACAAACGCGAATCATCCCTTCACCACTTCCACCAGATGCTGGATTTTAAAAACCATTCCACGAACCTGGGGGGTGTCAGGACGGGTAATGACTTGGTTCAGGCGCGAGAACCCCAAGCCTCGGATGACTCTCTTCTGCTTCTCGGGAAAGCCGATTCCGCTTCGGATCAGTTTGATCTGGATCTGTTTGCTCTGGCTCATGGCTTACTTTTGAAGAACCTCTTCAATCGATTTTCCTCGCAGCCTGGCCACGCTCTCGACGTCGCGCAACTGTTTCAACCCGTCGATGGTCGCTTTCACGACGTTGTGAGGATTGGCGCTGCCAAGGGACTTGGTTAGCACGTTCCGAATTCCCGCCGACTGAATGACAGCACGCACCGGACCGCCTGCAATAACCCCGGTCCCTTCAGGTGCCGGCTTCAGCAGCACCCTACCGGAACAGAATCGCCCCACCACCAAATGGGGTATCGTTGCTCCCAGAATTGGAATCTTGATGAGGTTCTTCTTCGCACTCTCCAGGGCTTTGCGAATCGCTTGCGGAACCTCCTTAGCCTTGCCATTGCCGTAGCCCACAACGCCGTTCTCGTCTCCGACAACCACAAGGGCACTAAAGCTGAGGTTCTTACCCCCCTTGACAACCTTGGTGACTCGGTTGATTGAGACCACCTGATCCTTCAACGTCAACGTGCTGGCATCAATTCTGGTTTCCAAACGATCCTCCCTCCACGCCGTTGCTAAAACTTGAGCCCTGCTTCTCGCGCAGCTTCCGCCAGCACTTTAACTCGACCGTGATAGCGGTACCCTCCACGATCATAGACCACTGTCTCAATTCCCTTGCCTCTGGCACGTTTGGCCAGTGCGGCACCCACAGTCTTTGCGCCCACGACACTGCCGCCGGCTTTGCTGCCCGCGCGAATCTCTTTATCCAAGGAAGAGGCAGAGACCAGCGTCACGCCTTTCACATCATCAATAATCTGGGCGTAAATGTGATTCAGCGATCGGAAGATGTTTAGGCGCGGTCGTTCGGAAGTGCCCTGGATCTTCTTGCGAATGCGGGTGTGAATTCTTTTGCGAACATCGTTCTTGGAGACTTCGCTTGCCATCGTTTGCTTCAACCTCTCAATGAATGGGCTCGGACGGTTGACCGGGACGACGCCCTGGCAGCAGTGTCGCCTCGTCTCAACTATTTCGCGCCGGTCTTTCCAACCTTCTTTTTGAGTACTTCACCCAAGTAGCGAATGCCTTTGTTCTTATAAGGATCGGGCTTCCTCAGCGCGCGAATGGTGGCTGCCGTCTGCCCGACTCTCTGCTTATCCACTCCGGAAATGACCAAGCGGGTCTGTTTCTCCACTGAAATACTGATTCCAGTCGGAATCTGGAAGTCAATTGGATGGGAGAAGCCCAGACTGAATATCACCGATTTGCCCCTGACTTCGGCGCGGTATCCGATTCCAACGATTTCCAACTCCTTCTGGAATCCAGTGGTGACGCCCTTAACAGCGTTCGCAACCAAGCTTCGTGCGAGGCCGTGCAGCGCCCGCAGTTGTTTAGTTTCTGCAGCACGCTTCGCCACCAGTTTGCCGTCACTGAGCGCAAAGTCAATTCCAGCGGGGACCGGACTAGTTAATTTGCCCTTGGGGCCTTGAACATCCACTTGGCCGGCTCCAATGTTGACTTTCACGCCCGACGGTATTGAAATGACCTTGTTTCCAATTCTCGACATGACCGATTGTCCTAGACCTGGTATCGGAACCGCCCTGCAGGCTGTCCCTTACCAAACATTGCAAAGAATTTCCCCACCGACCCGCTGCCTGCGCGCCTGGGCGCCTGAAAGAATTCCCTTGGGCGTCGTCAGAATGCTGATGCCCAGACCTCCAAGCACTCTTGGAACCGACTTGCACGACGAATACACACGGCAGCCCGGCCGGGAAACTCTTTGCAGGCCGGAAATGACCTGCTCACCCTTGCTGCCATACTTGAGATAGACGCGCAGAATCGTTTTGATGCCTTCTTCAGTCACCTTAAAGTTGTTGATGTAGCCTTCCTCCTTCAGTAACTTGCTGATCTCAACCAGAAGTTTGGAGGAAGGAATGTCTACCTTCTGCTGTTTCGCCTGAAGAGCGTTTCTCAGTAGCGTGAGGTAGTTAGCAATGGGGTCCGTCATAAACGTTGACTCCTGATATGAAACTTTTCCAGCCCGCCGACTACCAGCTCGATTTGATGACCCCGGGAAGCTCTCCACGAAGCGCTAACTGGCGGAAGCAGAGCCGGCAGAGATCAAATTTTCTCAAGAAGCCACGCGGGCGGCCACAGCGTTTGCAGCGGTTATGCTGCCTCACTTTAAACTTTGGTGTCTTCCGAGCTTTCGCAACATGCGAAGTTCTTGCCATAGTCTCCTCAAAGCCCCCTCACATCCTTCTGGGCAGGTGCCCACAGGGGTTAATTTCTGAACGGCATTCCAAACAGCCGCAGCAGCGTACGGGCTTCGTCATCCGTATTTGCCGTCGTCACAACGCAAATATTCATGCCTTTGATCTTGCTTACCCTCGCATAGTCAATCTCGGGAAAAATAAGCTGGTCGCGCAAGCCGAGCGTGTAGTTTCCCCTTCCATCAAAGGATTTTGTAGACAAACCCCGAAAATCGCGGACACGCGGCAGTGCCGTATTGACAAGCCTGTCGAGGAACTCGTACATCCGTTCGCCTCGCAAGGTCACAGAGCAGCCAATCGCCATCCCTTTGCGGAGTTTGAATGAAGCGATCGACTTCTTCGCGCGTGTAATGACGGGCCTCTGTCCAGTGATGTGGCCGAGTTCATCTGCGGCGTTGTCCAGAAGTTTCGCATTCTGGATGGCCTCACCCAGGCCGATGTTGATCACAATCTTTTCGAGCTTGGGGATGGCCATCACGTTCTTGTAGCCATACTCCTTGCCCATTGCCGGAACGATGTCTTTCAGATAACGTTGCTTAAGACGGCTCATGAATCAAAAGCTCCCACAAAAGATAAGCCCAGCCTCCAAAATTACTTGTCCAGTGAACTGCCACAACTCCGGCAAATGCGAACCTTCTTGCCGTCCGCCAGCACGTTGTGTCCGACGCGTGTGGTCTTTCCGCATGCTCCGCAAACGATCATGACATTGGAGACGTGAATCGGTGCCTCCCGCTCGACGATCCCACCCTTGATGCTCTTCCCTGGATTGGCCCGAGTGTGGCGTTTCAAAAAACTGATTCCCTCAACGATTACCCGGTTCTTGTCCCGCAGAACCCTGAGCACGCGTCCTGTCTTGTTGAGGTCTTTCCCGGCAATGACCTTCACCTGATCGTTTTTCCGTATCTCGATGCGCATCAGTTCCGCCACCTAGATCACCTCCGGCGCCAGTGAGACAATCTTCAAGAACTTCTTGTCACGCAGTTCCCTTGCCACCGGGCCGAACACCCGGGTGCCGAGAGGCTCGTTAGCTTCGTTGAGCAAAACCGCCGCGTTCTGGTCGAAGCGAATATACGATCCATCTCGCCTTCGATATTCTTTGCGGGTTCTCACTACCACAGCCTTCACGACGTTGCCCTTTTTGACATTCCCATCAGGAGTTACTTCCTTCACCGACGCGGTGATGATGTCTCCCAGGGTTGCCTTGCTTCCTGTCGACCCGCCCAGCGGCAGAATACAGGCAATCTTACGAGCGCCGGAATTATCGGCCACATCCAGAATGGTTCCCATTTGAATCATGACTCTGGCTCCTTGTCCCTACTCGTGCCTGCCGTCGCTAGCTGGCCTTGCGGATGATTTGCAGCAAACGCCACCGTTTGCGCTTGCTCAGTGGACGAGTCTCCACGATTGAAACAGTATCTCCAATAGAGCAGGTATTTTTTTCATCGTGAGCCAGAAACTTCGATGTCTTGGTCATGATTCTCCGGTAGAGCGGGTGAGGCACGCGGCGCTCCACGGACACGACCACGGTTTTCAGCATCTTGTTGCTTGTGACAACACCCACCTTGATGCTTTTTCGCCTGGGTTTGACTTCTGTCGTTTCGGCCTCTGGTGTTTGGTTCTCCATGATTCGTTCTCGTTTCCTGAGTTACTTGGTCTCTACAGCCGCTTTCAACTGCCGCTCACGACGGATAGTCTTCAAGCGAGCGACATCTTTTCTTAAGACACGGAGTTTGGTGAGGCCCTCTGTCTGGCCAGTTGCCATCTGAAAGCGAAGACGAAAAATTTGCTCGGCAAACTCCCGCTCCTGGTTCTTCAATTCGTCATCAGAAAGCTCTCGAATTTTCTCAACTCTCATGGGTTATTCCTGTGTTAAGCGCGAGACAAACTTGGTTTGAATCGGCAGCTTGTTCGCTGCCAGCCGCATCGCTTCGCGCGCAACGTCCTCTTTAACACCTTCCATCTCGAAAATTACTTTGCCAGGGCGGACCACTGCAACCCAGAATTCCGGAGCGCCCTTGCCCTTTCCCATGCGGGTTTCAGCCGGTTTCTTCGTCACCGGCTTGTCGGGAAAGAGCCGTATCCAGATCTTACCGCCGCGCTTGATAAAGCGAGTCATGGCAATGCGGCTGGCTTCTATCTGGCGGTCTGAAATCCAGCCGGGTTCCATCACTTTGAGTCCAAACTCTCCAAAAGAGATCTCGGACCCGCGCCAGGCCTTTCCTCGCATGCGGCCGCGCTGCTGCTTGCGATACTTCACTTTCTTAGGCATCAACATGATGATGTCTCCAGAAACCCGGGCGGTCTGCTTCGCTCACGCCTTGGCCTACAGCTTTGTTCCCAAGGCCGCTTTTTTCTTCAGTGCCGGGAAGACTTCTCCTTTGTAAATCCAAACCTTGACGCCGATGACTCCGTAAGTCGTCCGGGCTTCAGCAAAACCGTAGTCGATGTCCGCACGAAGGGTGTGCAGCGGCAACTGGCCCTGCAGATACCACTCGGTACGAGCAATCTCCGCGCCGTTGAGCCGGCCGGCGCAATAAACCTTGATTCCCTTCGCGTTGACCTTGAGAGCGGTGTCGACCGCCTTGCGCATGGCACGCCGAAAGGCGATCCGCTTTTCTAACTGCAGCGCGATGGACTCTGCAACCAACTGGGACTCAAGTTCAGGACGATGCACCTCATTGATGTTGATGAATATGTCACGGTTGGTGCGCTTCTGCAGATCGGCTTTCAACTTGTCGATCTCTGATCCCTTGCGGCCAATGATGATTCCGGGCCGCGAGGTATGAATCGTGATTCGAATCTTGTTGCCTGGACGCTCAATCTCAATTTTGGAGACGCCAGCGTGGCCCAGCTGCTTCTTCAACTCCTTCTTCAGCCGCAGGTCTTCATGCAGCAGCGAGCTGTAATCCTTCTTCGCGTACCAGCGCGAGGTCCAAGTCTTGTTGTACCCCAGCCGAAAACCAAACGGATGAACTTTCTGGCCCAAGGTGTCCTCCTACTTGTCGGAAACGTGGATGGAGATATGGCTCATGCGCCTTTGAATGCGATAGGCCCGGCCCATCGGCGCCGGACGCACGCGCTTCATGCGCGGACCTTCGTTAACGTAGGCCTGACTCACAAACAGACTGTCGACGTCGGCGCCTTCGGCCTTCTGTTCGGCATTTGCGATGGCAGATTTGAGCACCTTCTCGATATCCTTCGAAGAACGCTTCTTGGTAAAACGCAGAATCGTCAATGCCTCTGAGACGTTCTTGCCTCGAATTAAGTCGACAACCAGCCGGATCTTTTGCGCCGACCCGCGAATGTACTTGGCAGTTGCGTGTGCTTCCATGAGTTTCACCTGTTGCAGATTCAGATCTAGCCAGCCCTGGGCGGAGGCGCGGGAGATGCCGTCTTTTCCGCAGCTGCCTTGGAGCTGTGGCCTTTAAACACTCGCGTCGGAGAAAATTCACCGAGCTTGTGCCCCACCATGTTCTCTGTGAGGTAGACCGGAATGAACTTCTTTCCGTTGTGAACCGCCAGTGTGTGTCCCACCATGTCGGGAGTCACTGTCGACCGCCGCGACCACGTCTTCACCACTTTCTTCTCAAAGCGCTTATTCATGCCCTCAATCGTCTTGGCCAAACTCACATCGACAAAAGCGCCCTTCTTCACAGAACGTGCCATTCATTCTCTCCTCTCGAAGCGCCCCTGGGTGGAGCCAAGGGCAGGTAATGCCAAGAAGCTACTTCTTCCTCTGTACGATGAACCGGTCGGTACGCTTATTGTTCCGCGTCTTGAAGCCGCGGGTAGGCTGCCCCCAAGGCGTCACCGGATGCCGCCCGCCGGACGTCTTCCCCTCGCCGCCGCCGTGGGGATGATCGACAGGATTCATTGCCACTCCTCGAACTGTAGGCCTTCTGCCCAGCCAGCGCGTTCTGCCTGCTTTGCCGTAGCTGACGTTGGAATGATCAAGATTGCCCACCTGCCCGATGGTGGCTTGGCACTCGATGTGAATCTGCCTGACTTCTCCTGAAGGCATCTTCACCTGAGCGTAGTCACCCTCCTTCGCCACTAGCTGAGCCGCGCTGCCTGCAGATCGCGCCAGTTGAGCGCCCCTGCCCTTGCGCATCTCGATGTTGTGAATCGTTGTGCCAAGAGGAATGTTCTTTAGCGGGAGCGCATTTCCAACCAAGATGTCGGCTTCGGGACCGGAGATCACGGTCGCTCCAACCTGCAATCCGACTGGATGAATGATGTAGCGCTTTTCGCCATCCAGGTAGTGCAGCAAGGCAATGCGAGCGGATCGGTTGGGATCGTACTCGACGGCCGCAACTTTCGCCGGGATGCCAGTCTTGTCTCGCTTGAAGTCAACGATCCTGTAAAGCTTCTTGTGGCCTCCGCCCCGATGCCGTACCGTCAACCTTCCAGCGCTGTTCCGTCCGCCCGTGCGCAACTTGGTCGTGACCAGGCATTTTTCCGGATGATCCTTGGTGATGTCGTCGAAAGTGGTTACGGTCGTGAACCGCAGCGACGGGGTGACTGGCCTAAAAGATTTGAGCCCCATACTAAACGTTCTCCGCGTATTCGATCATTTTCTCTCCGGGCTTCAGACGGACATAAGCCTTCTTCCAGTCTGCCTTGTAACCGGAATAACGCCCTCGCCGCCGCAGCTTGCCGTAGAAACTGGAGGTATTTACCGAAGCCACCTTTACCTTGAACAACTTCTCCACGGCTTCTTTGACCTCTCGCTTGTTGGCGTGGACATTCACCTCAAAACACAGAGTGCCATTGTCTTCCTTCTGATCCAGCCCTTTCTCCGTGATAATGGGCCGGTGGATTACAGAAAACACGCTCTTCATACGCTGAGAGCCTCCTGCAACTTTTGGATCGCGGCCTTGGAAAAAAGAACTTGCTCGTGGTTGAGCAGGTCGTAGACGTTGACCTCGCGGCTGGAAACCAGCTTGACACTCTGGAGATTCCCCGACGCCCGGCCTAGATTGACGTTGTCACCCGAGCTGACAATCAGCAGCTTCTTGGTGAGCTCAATACCATCCAGCAGCTTTCGCAGCGGCTTGGTCTTATGGCTCTCCAGCGTGAACGCGTCAACCACAATAATCGCGTTTCCGTTGTACTTTTCAGTGAGAGCGGAGCGAAGGGCTCCTTGAATCATTTTCTTTGGAAGGTGGAAGGAATAAGACCGAGGGACCGGTCCGTGGGCAACGCCGCCGTGCCGCCAGATGGGATTCCGGCTGCTGCCCACCCGTGCCCGGCCCGTGCCCTTCTGTCGCCACGGCTTCTTGCCACCGCCACTAACTGCCGAGCGGTTCTTGGTGGAGTGCGTTCCCTGCCGCAATCCATCTAGATAGTGTTTTACGGCAGCAAACAGCAGGCTCTTATTCACCTTGGCCGCGAAAACGCTCTCGCTAAGGTCCAGCTCGCCTACAATCTGGTTTTTGAGGTTCTTGACGGGTAACTTTGGCATGATGACTTCCCAAACGAACTTTCGGCGTCTGCCGATTTCCCGGATCAGACGTTTTTCCTGATGATGACGTAACCACCGTTGGCGCCCGGAACTGCGCCACGCACAATTAAGAGATTGTTCTCAACGTCTACCTTCACGACCCGCAAGTTTTTTGCCGTGACTCGGTCCTGCCCCATGTGACCTGCTGCGCGCATTCCCTTGAAAACCCGCGATGGAAACGCAGAGGACCCAATCGAGCCCGGTGCCCGATGAAACATCGAACCATGAGTGGCTGCGCCACCTGCGAAATTGTGCCGCTTGATCACACCCGCAAATCCTCGTCCCTTGCTGACGCCGCTGACATCCACGGAGTCTGCAGGAGCAAACTGGTCGACCAAAATTTTGGATCCCACCTGTGTCGACTCAGCCGACTCGTTCAGCCGGAACTCTCTGAGGAGCTTCACCGGAGAAACGCTAGCCTTCTTAAAGTGGCCTTGCATCGCCTTCTTGACACGCTTGTCGGCCACAAACTCAACCAGCCCTAACTGGACAGCGTCGTAGCCATCGTTCGCCGTCGTCTTCTTCTGCACGACCACGCAGGGACCAGCCTTGATCACAGTGGCTGGCACTGCCGTCCCGTCCTTTTCGAAGAACTGGGTCATCCCCACCTTGATTCCGAGAATTCCATTGATCATGAGACGCGCTCCCGATTACTTGTGCTCTTTGCCGAAGGCCTTGATTTCAACATCAACGCCCGCTGGAAGATCCAGCTTCATCAACGCGTCGATGGTCTGTGGTGTCGGTTCCAGGATATCGAGCAGCCGCTTGTGTGTCCGAATCTCAAACTGCTCGCGCGATTTCTTGTCGACGTGCGGAGAGCGCAACACACAGTACTTGTTCTTGACTGTCGGCAAGGGGATTGGCCCCGCAACGCGGGCGCCGGTCCGGCGTGCTGTATCGACGATTTCGGAGGCCGATTGGTCGAGCACTCGATAATCGTAGGCTTTCAGTCGAATGCGTATCTTTTCGTTCAACATAGATTTATGAGTCCGGTACTGTTCAGTTCATCAGGGTGCGCGGTCTACGACAATGAATCCCCTGGCAACAGGCCCAGGCCGGAAAGCTCCCGTCTAAGCGATGACTTCGGTCACCGTGCCGGCTCCCACCGTCCGTCCGCCTTCCCGAATCGCAAACCGCAGCCCCTTCTCCATCGCGATCGGCGCGATCAGCTCGATCTCCAGCGACACATT
>Ga0187893_10002054_pt1 | contig 45600 bp, 44 predicted proteins | sample MA1701074metaG_FD_139574 | JGI IMG/M metagenome (GOLD analysis project Ga0187893, IMG submission 139574) | White microbial mat communities from a basaltic lava cave in the Kipuka Kanohina Cave System on the Island of Hawaii, USA - MA170107-4 metaG ... | reverse complement strand
CGCGGCCGGATTCGGCGTCCGCGAGATAGAGGTCGATGAAGAACGAATTCCGCTCGCCGAAGAACGCGATGGTCCGGCCGTCCGGGGCCAGGGCCGGGGCGAGGTGGTAGCCGCCGCCGGTCCGCTTTTCGGTCAGGACCGGTTGCGCGATGCGGCGCGCCCGGGCGTGCTCCCCGAGCTGCGGCAGGAAGGTCGTCTGGACCGCGTCGCGCCACTCGTTGGACAGTTCCTCGAGCGTCAGGCCCAGCGCGCGTTTGATGGAGCCTTCGATGCCCGTCGTCGCGCTCGACTGCAGGATCTCCCCGATGACCTCGTCGCCCCACTTCTCGCCAATGAAGGAAAAAATCGCGTGGCCGAACCGGTAGGGGAAAATCCGCGGATTGTACGTGAGCTGCTCGATGGTCGGCAGGTTGCCCTCCAGCGACGCATCGCGCAGCCACATCGCCGTGTTGGGATCGATCGGACCGAGCGACAGATACTCGGCCATGCCCTCCATGAACCACAGCGGCGGATTGACGTTGATGAGGGTCTGCACCCCGGAGCCGATGCGCCCGCTGGAGAACACGTCATACTGGAACTGGTGCACCATCTCGTGCTGCAACACGTGCTCGAGATCCGCGTAGGAGCCCGTGAACGGCAGAACCATCCGGTGCTTGAAGAACTCCGTGACGCCCCCCGTACCCTCGCCCAGATCGCCCTGGATTACGTTGGTCTGTTGGAAGTCGGTGTGGGAGGCGTAGAGAATGATCGGCTTGCGCGACTGGAACTGGTGATGCAGCACGCGCGACATGCGGGCGTAGGCCCGCTCCGCCATGCGGGCCGCGTCGAGCGCGGCGGCCCGCTCTTCGTCGTAGAAGTAGACCTCGAAATGGTCGGTGCGGATGATCTTGAACGGAAAGGACCGGTACTGGACCTTGTTCTGGCCGAAGTATTGCGCGGCCGCCGGTGGCGCGCCGCCCAGGATGGTCGTCACCGTCACCGCCGCCAATGCCAGCTTGGTCCCCGTCATACCGCTCCGGTCCTTTCTCCGATAGGGCTACCCGACCGTGCCCGCTTCGTCGAGGGCCACCGGCGGGGCGTCTCCCCACAACCGCTCTAACTGATAAAACTCCCGCAGCTCGGGATGAAAGAGGTGCACCACGACGTCGACGTAGTCCAGCAAGACCCAGCGTCCCTGGCCGAGGCCTTCCACGTGGTGCGGCGCCAGCCCGGACATCAGGTGCTCCGCCATCCCGCGCACATGAGCGTCGGAGGTTCCCGAGGCGATCACGAAATAGTCGGTCGCTTCGGAGAGGCCGTGCAGGTCCAGCACGATCGGGTCGACGGCTTTGCGATCCGTCAGGGCCGCCACGATGAACCGCAACCCTTCGGGAGGGAGCCGTGGCCCTCCGCGCGTTCCGCGCCCGCGGCTCCTTATCATAACGCGACGCTCACGCCTTTGTTCCGTCCTCGACCTGGTAGAACACGCCCCAGGCGCCGATGCCCGCGTGCGCGGCGATGACCGGGGTGATCGGGCTCACCACCACCTGGTGCGGGCGGTAGCGCTCCATCAGCTCCGCGCGCAGCGCGGCGGCGAAGTCGGGGATGTCTCCGTGCGCCACGCCGAGTCGCAGCTGCGCCGGGCGCGGCGTGAGCAGCCGGTCGAGGTGCGCCAGGACCCGGGCCCGCGCCGCCTCGCGGCCGCCCCGCACCCGATCGATCGGCTCGGCGCGGCCGTCGAGCGTCAGCGCCATGATCGGCTTGAGATTGAGCCGCGTGCCGAGCCAGCCGCGCAGCCGGCCAACGCGTCCGGAGCGGATCAAGCGCTCGAGATTGTCGACCGTGAACAGGCCCCCCGATTGATCCCGTACCCGGGCCAGCTCGCGCACGATCGCCGGCCCATCCCAGCCCTGGGCCGCCAGCTCGAGACCGCGCAAGACCAGCAGCCCCTCGGTCAGCGAGGCGCCGCGACTATCGACCAGGTGAATGTGGGCCGGGTCGGCCGTCCTGGCGGCGCGCTCCGCGTTGGCGAAGGTCCCCGACAGCGCCCGCGAGAGGAGTACGGCGACGACGTGCTCGGCGTTGCGCAGCGCGTCGCTGAACGTGTCTTCGAACGACTGGGGGGCGGGCTGGGACGTGCTGGCGTCCTCGCCGCCACGCAGCCGCGCGAAAAACTCGCCCGGCGTCATCTCGAGCCGGTCCTGATACACCCGCTCGCCGATGATGAGCTGCGTGGGGACGAGGCCGATGCTGTGCTCGAAGACCAGGCTGTCGGGGAGATCACAGGCGGTATCCGCGACGAATGTGAGAGCCCGCTTTTGCCGCAGCGCGCGGTGCTGGGCACGCATGTCCTCGGCCTTGGTCGTCTCGAGGGTCCCCCACGCGGCTCCCAGCGCGAACACGGCGTCGGGCGTGTCCGTGTGCACGTGGGCCTTGAGAAGGTCGCCGGTCTGCAGGACCACGATCGATCCGCCCAGCGCGCGCAACGCACCGCGCACCGCGGCGCCGGCGGGCAGCGCGGTCCCGCGCACCAGGATCTCGGTACAGAAGCGGTAGTCCCGCTCGTGGGCGACCTCCGTGACCGCCGCGGCATTGGGGATCTCCAGCCGGTCCACCGCGCCCTGCGCCAGCACGCCTTCCTCTATTAGACGATTGACGCCGTCGAGAAACCGGACGAACCCCTTGGCGCCGGCGTCCACCACGCCCGCGTGCTTGAGCGCCTGCAGCAGCTCCGGTGTGCGGGCGAGTGCGGTCTCGGCTCGGGCCACGAGGCGGCGGACGAACACCCGCACGTCGCGTTCGCCGGCGGCGCGTTCGGCTTCCTGCGCGGCCTCCCGGGCGACCGTGAGGATCGTGCCCTCCACGGGCTGGTCGAGCGAGTCCTGCAGCCGCTCGAACCCGGACCGGATCGCGAGCGCGAGATCGGCGCTGGAGGCGGTGAGCCGAGACCCCAGGCCCTCCTGCAGGCCGAGCAGGAACTGGGACAGCATCAATCCCGAGTTCCCGCGCGCGCCGCGGATGCTCGCCTGGGCCATCGTTTCCGTGACGCGCGGCAGGGGGAGGGGGGCATCCCCCAGCTCGCGCAGCGCGTGGGCGACGGCGCGCAGCGTCAGACACATGTTGGTCCCGGTGTCGCCGTCGGGGACGGGGAAGACGTTGATGCGGTTCAATTCATCGCGGCCGGCGGCCACCCAATCCGCCGCCGCCAGCAACGAGCGGCGCAGTCGGGGGCCATCGACGTACGCGATGCCGACGGTCACGGCCGGGCGTTACTCCTTCACGACGACGACGACGATGTCGGCTCGCACGTCCGCATGGTATTTGATTCCGACCCGAAACTCACCCAGGGACCGGATCGGCTCGGGGAGATCGATCTTCCGCTTGTCGACGTGAATCCCCTGGTCTTCGAGCCGGCGCTGGATGTCGCTCGCCGTGACGGACCCGTACAGTTTGTCCTCTTCCCCCACCTTGACCGGAAACGTGAGCGACAGGCCGGTGAGCTTGGCCGCCTCGCCCTCGGCGGTTTCCTTTTCGGCAGCGCGCTGGCGCGCCAGGCGATCGGCCTCGAAGGCGATCCGTTTCTTGTTGCCTTCGGTAGCGGGATAGGCGAGCCCCTTGGGCAGCAGGAAATTCCTGGCGTAGCCGTCCTTGACCTTCACGACCTCCCCCGCTTTTCCCACGTGCTGCACGTCTTCGCGCAGAATGATTTCCATCGTCTCGTCCTCGTTAACGCACTGTGGACTGACCGGCGCGGCGCTGCCGGAAGGCCAGCCAGGTATCGAACACCCCGAGCGTCCAGAGACCCGGAATGAGCAGCAGCATCGGAATCACCAGTGCGACCGCGACGACGGTCGCCACCGACAAGACCCAGACGGGCACGCCCGCGCCGGTCGCCAGAGCGGCGACGATCGCCGCGCCGCGTAAACAATACAGCACGCTGAGCACCAGGCCGAGGTTCAGGGCCAGCCCCTTGGCGGCGGCCAGCTTCGGAATGGCCCACACCAGCAGTACGCCGACGATGCCCCACACCCACTGGTCGGCGAAGCGAAACTGTCGGAACGGGGTCGCGGCGGGCCCCAGGGGCGTAGCGACCACCCGGTGATGCCACTGCCAGGCGAGCGTCAGAGCCGCGAGCGTCTGTAAGGCGAGCAGGCCGGGAAATGCGGTCCCGAAAAAATGGACCATCGGTTCATACATCGGATAGCTGTCGGGCCACTGCTCGACCACCATGCGAACCGCATTGGACGTCTGATGCGTGACGCTCCATTGCACCTCCGACCAGAAGCGTGCGCCCCGGAACGCCAGGCCCAGCGCGCCGGTCACGGCGACCCCCCACAGCATGGCGCGCACACCCTGACGCGAGACGGCGGTCGGGGCGAGCAGCGCGCCGCCCGCGAAGGCGGCGGCCACGATCAGTGAGTAGGCGCCCAGCGCCGCGCCGAACGGGTCGCTGGCGGTGCTCACGACGAAGCCGAGGCCGGCCACGACCAGCGCCCCGGCGATGACGCGCTCCTGCGGCCGCGCAGCCCCGGACGCGATCACCAGCGCCGCGAGGGCCAGCGCCGTGAGCCCGAGCAGCCCCGAGGCGAGCAGCCCGAAGCCGAGGGTGGCGAGCAGCAGCGTCCAGAGGCGGCCGCCGGCCGGCATGTCAGACCGCGGATCCGCTCTTGATGTACGGGATCAACGCGAGCTGGCGCGCCCGCTTGATCGCCGTCGCGAGCTGGCGTTGATGGCGCGCGCACATGCCGGACAAGCGGGACGGCAGGATTTTCCCCCGCTCGGTGAGAAACCGGCTCAGCGTCCGGTCATCCTTGTAATCGAGCACGCGCACCCCCGACTCGCAAACGGGGCACGTCTTGGCGGGCCGTCTCATTCCTCTTCCTCCTCGATCTCCTCTTCGTCACTGGTCGCGGACGCCGGCGTGGGCATCGGTTTCGCCGGCTCCCCCTCGTTGAGCACGATCAAATACCGCAGCACCGACTCGTCGAGCTTCACGGCGCGCTCGTACTCGGGCAACAACTCTCCGGCCGTTTCGAACTGGGCCACGACGTAGTAGCCGGTGTCCTTCTTCTTGATGGGGTAGGCGAGGGTGCGCTTGCCCCAATGGTTGGCATTGCTCACCGACCCCTTGCCATCGCGGATCAGGAGCCCGTGAAATCGCTGCAGCTTTTCGGTGATCGCCGGCTCTTCCAGTGCGCTATCGAAGATGTAGACGGTCTCGTAGCGACGCATCATGGCACCTCCCTTTGGTCATGGGCGACCCGGCGCTGGTGTGGCGCCGAGTAGGGGATATGGGAGGCGAGAAGATAATGAGCGAGGTGGGGCTGGTGGAATACCCCGTGGCGGTAGATGTTTGGGGCCAGCAATCGGTCATCTCCTCGAACGTGGAGCCGTCCATTACCACCGCGTCCCCGGGCTTCGTAACGTCCGCCGCCGCCGAGCCCCATCGCGCCCGCACCAGGGACATCCTGCGGCGGCACCCCGACCTGCGGGAGCTGATCGGTCCCAATCCGGCCACGTTCTGGTGGACGACCGGAATCGTCGCTCTGCAAATCGGGCTCGCCTGGCTGGTGCGTACCCAGTCGTGGTGGGTGGTGTTTGCGGTGGCGTATGGCGTGGGCGCGTTCGCCAACCACGCGCTGTTCGTCATGATTCACGAGGTCGCGCACAAGCTCGTGTTCAAGCGGAAGGTCCCCAACATTCTCACCGGCCTGCTCGCCAACCTTCCGCTCTTCTTTCCCAGCTCGGTCTCGTTCGCCAAGTACCACTTGAAGCACCACGCCTTTCAGGGCGTGTACGAGCTGGACGCGGACCTCCCCAATCAGTGGGAAGCGAGGCTCATCGGCCACTCCTGGCTGGGCAAGGCCCTCTGGCTGCTCCTGTATCCGTTCTTTCAAATGACGCGCCCGCTCCGGCTGAAGGAGATTCAGCTGTTCGATGCGTGGAGCATCACGAACTTCCTGACCCAGGCGGCGTTCGACGTGGCGGTGTGGCTGGTGCTGGGCCCCAAGGCGCTCGCGTACTTCGCCATGTCGTTGTTCTTCTCGATCGGGCTCCACCCGCTGGGCGCGCGCTGGATTCAACGCCACTACCTGACCGGCGACGGACACCAGGAAACGTTCAGCTACTACGGGCCGCTCAACCGGATCGCGTTCAACGTCGGGTACCACAACGAGCACCACGACTTCCCGTCGATTGCGTGGGACAAGCTGCCGAGCATCCGCGCCACCGCACCCGAAGCCTACGACCGCCTCACCGCCCACCGCTCTTGGACCCGGCTCCTGTTCCGGTTCCTGTTCGACCCCACGCTGTCCCTCTTTTCCCGGGTGGTCCGGAAAGACCGCAACCGCGTGGCGCTGGACACCGAGGTGAAACCCGATCTCGAGGTGCTGGCGGAAGCAGGATCGCCGGGTTCTGTGTAGAATAGGAGAGATGGCCACCGCCTCACCGCCTCGAGTCACCACGCCGCGCGAAGAGCGCGAGCGCGTCGTGATCCGGTTCGCCGGCGATTCCGGCGACGGGATGCAGGTCACGGGTTCCCAGTTCACGCTCGAAACCGCGCTCGCCGGCAACGACCTGGCGACGTTCCCGGATTTCCCGGCCGAGATTCGCGCGCCGGCCGGGACCACCTTTGGCGTCTCCGCCTTCCAGATTCACTTCGGCGCGCAGCACGTGTTGACCGCTGGCGACGAGCTGGATGCCCTCGTCGCCATGAACCCCGCGGCGCTGACGATGAACCTCGCGGACCTGCGCCGGGGCGGCACCCTGGTGGTCGACACGGCGGCGTTCACCGAGCGCAACCTCGCCAAGGCCGGGTACGCGGCGAATCCGCTCGAGGACGGGTCGCTGGCCGAGTATCGCCTGCTCAACGTCGACATCACGCGACTGACCGAGGAAGCGGTGAAACCGTTCGCGGTCACGTCCCGCGACGCCCACCGCAGCCGCAACATGTGGGCCCTCGGCCTGATGCTGTGGATGTACGGGCGGGAACGGCAGGCGACCGTCGATTGGCTCACCAAGAAGTTCGCGGCGAAGCCCGAGATCGCCCGCGCCAACGTCGCCGCGCTGCACGCCGGCCACGCGTTCGGCGAAACGGCCGAGCTCCCCAGCCAGGTCGGCGCGTACTTCGTGCCGCCGGCCCCGGTCGCGCCGGGGCGCTACCGCGCGGTGAGCGGGACCGAGGCGCTGGCGTGGGGGCTGATCGCCGGACTGCGCGCGGCCGAGCTGGACCGCATGGTGTTCGCGTCGTATCCCATCACCCCCGCGTCGCCCGTGTTGCACACGCTGGCGGCGTTGAAAGCGTATGGCGTGATCACGTTCCAGGCGGAAGACGAAATCGCCGCGATTTGCGCCGCCATCGGGGCGTCCTATGCCGGCGTGCTCGGCGTCACGTCGTCCTCGGGACCCGGAATCGCGCTCAAGACCGAAGGCCTGGGGCTGGCCATCGCCACCGAGCTGCCGCTCGTGGTGATCGACTCGCAGCGCGCCGGTCCATCGACCGGCATGCCGACCAAAACCGAGCAATCGGACCTGTTTCAGGCCGTACTGGGTCGCAACGCGGATGCCCCATTGCCGGTGGTGGCGGCCGCGACGCCGGCCGATTGTTTCGCGGTCGCGATGGAAGCGGTCCGTCTCGCCACCACCTACATGACGCCCGTCATGCTGCTGTCCGACGAGAGCCTCGCCAACGCCTCCGAGCCATGGCGCATTCCGGACGTGGCGACGCTCCCGAAATTCCCGGTCCGGTTCCGCACCGATCCCCAGGGCTTCCACCCGTTCGTGCGCGACGCGCGCACCCTGGCGCGGGCCTGGGCGCGGCCCGGAACGACCGGTCTCGAGCATCGCATCGGCGGACTCGAGCGCAGCTACGAGTCGGGCCACATTTCCTACGATCCCGACAACCACGAGCGGATGACGAAGGTGCGGGCGGCGAAGGTGGCCGGCATCGCGCAGGACATTCCGCTGCAGACCGTGGCGCTGGGTGAGGATCGCGGCGCGCTGGCGGTGGTCGGCTGGGGGTCCACCTACGGGGCGGTGCACCAGGCGGTCCGTGAGGTCCGCGCGGAAGGGCGCGCCGTCTCGCACATCCATCTGCGGCATCTCGCGCCGCTGCCCCGGAACCTGGAGGCACTGCTGCGCGGCTTCAAGCAGGTCCTGGTCCCCGAGCTCAACAACGGCCAGCTCGTCCACCTGCTGCGCGCGGCGTTTCTGGTGCCGGCCGCAGGGCTGAATCAGATCACGGGCAAGCCGTTCAAGGTGTCCACGGTCGCGGACGCGATCCGCCAGCGCGTGTCCGCTTTCGGGGCCTATCCATGACGGCGACCGCCACCCCGCCCTCGGTCGCGCCGCTCTCGCCCAAGGACTACGCCTCGGATCAGGAAGTGCGCTGGTGCCCGGGGTGCGGGGACTATGCGATCCTCAAGGCCGTGCAGAAGACGCTCGCCGACCTGGGCTCGCGCCCGGACCGCACGGTCTTCGTCTCGGGGATCGGGTGCTCGTCGCGGTTTCCGTATTACCTCGCGACCTTCGGCTTCCACACGATCCACGGGCGTGCGCCGGCGATCGCCACCGGGGTCAAACTGGCCAATCCGGATCTGGATGTCTGGGTGATCACGGGTGACGGCGACGGCCTCTCGATCGGCGGGAATCACCTGCTGCACGTGCTGCGGCGCAACGTCGATCTGCAGATCCTGCTCTTCAACAACGAGATCTACGGCCTCACCAAGGGGCAGTATTCTCCCACGTCGCGGCCGGGCACGAAGTCTCCTTCGACGCCCGGCGGGTCGCTCGATCACCCGGTTTCACCCTGCGCCTTCGCGCTGGGGGCGGGTGCGCGGTTCGTGGCGCGCTCGATCGATACGCTGCAGGCGCATCAGGTCGAAGTGCTGAAGCGCGCTCACGCGCATGCCGGGGCGTCGTTCGTCGAGCTGTTCCAGAATTGCGTGGTGTACAACGACGGCGTGTTCGACGAGTTCACGGACAAGCTGGTCGCGTCCGACATGCAGCTCCACGTGGCGCACGGGCGGCCGCTCTGCTTTGGACCGGGCCGCTGCCGCGGCTTGCGCCTGGTGCCCGGCCGGCTGGAGCTCGAGGTGGTGACGATCGGGGAAGGCGGCATCACCGAGAGCGACGTGCTGGTTCACGACGAAACGAATCGGGCGCTCGCGACGCTGCTCGTCGATCTGGCACCACCCGGCTTCCCCATGGCGATCGGCGTCCTGTACTGCGATCCGACGCAGAGCTACGACCGGGACGTCCACGCGGCGCTGGCCGCAGCCGGCCCGGTGGGCCGCCTGGAAGATCTGCTGGAAAAAGGGCGCACCTGGATGGTGTAGCGCGGACGAGACATCCCGTGGGCAGGGGCTGGGTCCATGACTCGGCCCTTCGTGCTTTATATTCTCCGCTCTGAACATGTCCACAGCCGCCTGCCCGCGCTGCAACACGCCGGTTCCCATCGGGGCGCGCTTCTGCGCCAACTGCGGCGCGGACGTGTCCCAAGTTGCCGGCGTGACGGCCGTCTCGACCGTCACCGGCCCCGCGACGACTCCCCAGCGCGATGCGTTGCTCGACATGCTGCGCGAGGCGACGCTGGGAGACTACGACGTCCTGGGTGAGCTGGGACGCGGCGGCATGGCCACCGTGTACCTGGCGCACGACCTGGCCCTGGACCGCAAGGTGGCGATCAAGGTGATTTCCCCGGCGCTCCTGGCCGGGGAGGGAATGGTGGAGCGGTTCAAGCGCGAGGCGCGCACCGCGGCATCGCTCAGCCACCCGCACATCATTCCCATTTACGCGGTCAAGGAAACCGACCGCATCCTCTATTTCGTGATGAAGTTCGTCGAGGGGCGCCCGCTCGACTCGATCATCCGCGAGGTGGGCGTGCTCCCGATTCCCATGGTTCAGGCCATCCTGCACCAGGCCGGCGGCGCGCTCGCCTACGCGCACCGCCGCGGCGTCGTGCACCGGGACGTGAAGCCGGCCAACATCATGGTGGACGAGGAAGGGTGGGCGGTCGTCACCGACTTCGGCATCGCCAAGATCCCGGCCGGCCAGGCGCTCACGATGACGGGGGTGGCGGTCGGGACGCCGACCTACATGAGTCCGGAGCAATGCGCCGCGCAACCGGTGACGGGGGCGTCCGATCAGTATTCGCTTGGCGTCGTGGTCTACGAGATGTTGACCGGCCGGCCTCCGTTCGCCGCCGACTCGATCATGGCGCTGATGTACGCGCACTACTCCGATCCCGTGCCCGTCATCCACGAGCTGCGGCCCGACTGCCCGCAGCTGCTCGAATCGTCCATCATGCGCATGCTGGCGAAAGCACCGGATCAGCGCTGGCACAACCTCGATGAGGCGATCGTGGCCGCCGGTGGGGCGGCCCTGGCGCAGGACGAAAGCACGCGCCGCAGCATGACCGAGTTGGCGCGCGCCGGCGGCACCACGGAGGTGCTGCGCCGCTTCAGTACGCCGGCGAGCCCGATTCCTTCGGTCAAAGCCTCGATCATCGGCGCCGGTCACACCCTGCCGCTCGTGGTCAGCGTCGCGGTGACGCCCGCCGCCAAGACGCTGCGCGTGGGGCAAAGCGTCCAGCTTGCGGCCACCATCAGCGACGCCACCGGCACGGTCCATTCGGGACGGCCGGTCACGTGGGCTTCGAGCGCGCCCTGGGTGGCCACCGTCTCGCCGACCGGTCTCCTGACGGCGGTGGCCCCGGGCTCGGCAATCATCACGGCGACGAGCGAGGGAGTGAGCGGGACAACGGCGGTCACGACGACGGCGCCGCCGCGCTCGGTCGCTACGGAGATCGTGGCCCCCCCCCTCCCCGCTCCCTCGGTCCCCCCCGCCCCCCACGCGCGGTCGGTCGCTGCCGAGCCCTTCGCTCCACGCGGCCCGGCGGCCGCGCGGCGCATCCCGACCCGTGTCTGGGCTGGAGTGGGGGCGGCGGTGGCGCTGGCGGTGGGCGTATGGGCCCTCACGCGCGGCGGCGGCGGCGAGACGGGCAACACCGGGCAGGCCGGTGCCGGCGTGCTGGCTGCGCTGTCGATCACGCCCGCGGCGGAATCGATCGGGGTCGGGGCACCGCTCCAGCTCGGCGCCATGGGAATCGACGGCAACGGCGCTTCCTTGGGCGACCAGGCCGTCACGTGGTCGTCGAGCCAGCCGTCGGTTGCGCGCGTGTCTTCGAGCGGCCTCGTCACGGGGGTGGCGCCGGGAGTCGCGACGATCAGCGCGACGAGCGATACGATCTCGGCCACCGCGATGATCACCGTGCGGGCGGCGTCCGTGGCGTCCCTCGGTCTCTCCCCGGCCGACACGTCGCTCCGCGTCGGTGAGAGCATCGTGCTTCAGGCCACCCTTCGGGATGGCTCGGGCGGGGCGCTCGCCGGCCGCCCCGAACGCTGGGTTTCGAGCAACGAGCGCGTCGCGACGGTGACGGCCCTGGGACTGATCACGGCGATCGGGCCCGGACGGGCCACCATTACCGCGGACGCGCGGGGCCGCCGGGCCAGCGCGGCCGTCACGGTGACGGCGCCGGCTCAGCGCCAAGGGCCGCCGGCGGCGGTGGCCCTGGTGACCGTGGTTCCGAATCAGGTGACGGTGGAGGCGGGTGAAACGGTCCAGCTCTCGGCCGCGTTGCGCGACGCGCGGGGCACGCCGCTCACGGGCCGCCCGATTCGCTGGTCCTCGGCCGATCCCGGTGTCGCGGCGGTGAGCGCCGAGGGGGCCGTGACCGGAACCGGCGGTGGCACGACCCGGATCACCGCCACGAGCGAAGGGCGCAGCGGCACCGCCGGCGTCACGGTCCCGATGCCGCAGCCAAGACCGAGTCCCGTCGCCAGCATCGACATCACACCGCAGCCCGGCACGCTGCGGGTGGGGGCCACCGTGCAGCTGCGGGCGATCCCCCGGGACGCGTTGGGGAATTCGCTGACCGGGCGGCCGGTACAATGGAGCAGCAGCGCCCCCGACATCGCGACGATCACGGCCTCCGGGCTCGTGACCGCGGTCGGCGCCGGCAGGGCCGTGCTCCAGGCGACGAGTGAGACCGGGTCGAATCGCGTCGAGGTCACGGTCACGGCGCCGCCGCCGCCCGCGCGAAACGACGCCGCCGAAATCGCCGCGGTGCTCAACACGTTCGTGGAGGCGTTGCAATCGCGGCAGATGGCCCGGGTGGAGCGCGCCTATCCCGACATGACCGCGCGGCAACGCCAGGGCTGGTCGGCGTTGCTCGAGGAACGGTCGGTCACGGATTTCCAGGCGGGATTGGCGCAGCAGCAGGCGCCGCAGATCACCGATTCAGCGGCGAGCGTGAACTTCACGCTCACGCTCGACTTCCGAACGCCGTCCTCGGGCCGCGTCACCCAGATTGTGCCCTACCGGGCGATGCTGGTGCGGACCGCCGCCGGGTGGCGGCTGCAATCGCTGCAGGACCGGCGCTAGACGGGCGCGCTAGAAGGTGCGCTCCAGTCCCACCGTCCAGATGAAGTCCGACTGCAGGCCCGCCTTCCGCAGGGGCATCAGGCCATTGGTCACGATGGTGAGTCCCCTGGTGTTGAACTTGAATCCCACCGAAGCGTTCACGACGTGATCGAGCTGGTTGGGGATGTTGGCCGGCTGCACCGAACGCACCGATGGTGTATCGATCTGCACCGGCCCCGGTATGACCAGCTTGCTGGAGCCCACCTGCCATTCGCCGACGAAGTCCACCGCGAGCGTGGCCCAGGGCGATAGCAGCTGATCGAAGCCGGCGGTGGTCAGGATGGCGTCGTTTTCCCGCGCCCCGCCGCGGGCCAGGTACCCGAAGTTCCCGTGTGGGGAAAAGTCCCCGAGGCGCGCGGACCAGATTCCCAGGCCCCGCACCGAGGCTTTGCCAGCCCCCAGGAAGTTGGTTTCATCCCCCGTCGGCAGCCGGGCATCCAGGTGAATCGCGAAGCCCGAGCGCTGGGTTTGATGCAGGTTGACCTTGACGCGGGCGGATACGTCGCCGACGCCGCTCGCGGAGCCGTCAATGAACGAGGTGTCGGCGTAGCGACGCGGCAGTCCGCCCGTCGTATCGCCGAAGAAATGCGGCGAGCCGTCGCCAAACGGGAAGACCGTGCCCACGCTCGAGCCGCTCACCGAGGTCCGGACGAGCGGCACGGCCACTCCAACGTCGACGCGATCGAGCACCCCGTAGGTCAGAAACAGCGTGGCGACCAGCACATTGACCTTGAGATTCGGCCGTACCTCGAAAACGTCGTTTTCGAACAGCGGGTTGCCGCGCTTCGTGGGTCCGGCGTCGCCGGCGTAGCCGTTGTCGTGGGTGAAGTGGAAGACGATGCCATCCAGTGGGACCCCGCGCAGGCTCTGGAAGTTGACCCCGGTCGCGTTGGCGCCGACCAGCAGGCGATTCCGGCCCAGCGTCTGCGCGCGCTCGCCGAACACCGGGCCCGCGGATACCGACGACTTAACGGGGAGGCCGCCTTCGAACGTGAAGGTGACGCCGCTGCTGGTGGCGCTGATCGGGACGTTGGAGACACTGACGCCGATCGCGTCGGTGAGGAAACCGATGAGGCTGGTCGACCCCGAGGCGAGCCCCGTGATGAAGTGCCGTCCGTGCGAGCCTGGCGTCACCACGGGATTCAGGCACAGCGGCTCGGCGCACCCGGTCCCGAACTGGAACAGACCGCCCACGACGTCCCGCAGGTTCTGCGCCGAGGCGGGGGTGGCGCACAGGATCAGCGTGAGGTACGGCCACAGACGACGCGACATACGACCCTCCGGCGGAGTGCTGCGGGGAACGGCGATCGCGGGCGAACATATCACCGCCCCAGCCACGGGGCCAGCACGAGTCGGCGCCCTTCGCGTCGCGGTCGCCGCGGGCGACCAGCGCCATCGCAGACGCCCCCACCGCCAATCCCGCGCTTATTCGGGCGAAGGCATTCCGGGCAGCGCCGGGCCCGTCACGACGGGCCGTCACCTCCCGCGCCGCGCACCCAGCCATCCACGGCATCCACGAGCTGCGGCATGAGCCCGCGCAGTTGTTCCTCTTCAGCGTCGCTGAAGGGGGCGAGCACGAAGTCTTCCCAGGGGTCGCCCTCGGGCAGGGGCCCGATCCCGATCCGCAGGCGCGCATAGTCCTGCGATTGGAGCGCGGCCTCGATGCTCTTCAAGCCGTTGTGACCGCCGGCGGAGCCGGACGGGCGCAGGCGAAAAGTGCCGCCGGGAATGTTGAAGTCGTCGACCACGACCAGCAGATCGGTGGCGGGGGTGAACGCCGGCTCGGCGCGCAGCGAGACGAGCGCGGCGCCGGAGCGATTCATCATGGTGGTGGGTTTGAGCACCCGAACCGGCCGGCCGTCGACCGCACCGGTGGAAACGCGGGCGCGCTCGCCGCGCCGGAAGGGGGGAAACCCCCAGCGCGCGACGAGCGCGTCGACGACCCGGAAGCCCGCGTTGTGTCGCGTCGCCGCGTATTCCGGGCCCGGATTGCCCAGCCCGACGACGGCGCGCAAGGCTCAGCCTTCTTTGCCGCCCTTGGGTTTCTCGGCCTTCGCTTCGGCCGGCGCGCCCTCGCCTTCGGCCTCGCCCGCTTCGCCTTCTTCCTCCCGCACCTTCCGGATCAACTCGGGCTCGGCGACTTCCGCGGCGGCCTCCGGCGTGGGTGCGGCGACTTCCTCGGCGCGCGGCGGCACCACCGTGGCGATCGTCAGATCCGACTGCGTCAGGATGGTCGCGTTGGGAATGTGGAGATCCCGCACGTGCAGGGAGTGGCCGATGGTCAGCGCGCTGACGTCCAGCTCCACGCGATCGGGAATGTGCTCCGGCATCACTTCGATTTCCACTTCGCGCGTCACCTGATCGAGGACGCCGCCGGCGTTGCGCACTCCTTCGGGGGTCCCGCTGAGGTGTACGGGTACCTTGAGCGTCACCTGCTCATCGGCCCGGATTTCATAGAAGTCGACGTGAATGATGTCGGGGCGCACCGGGTGGCGCTGAATCTCGCGAATCAGCGTCCGCGCTTTCTTGCCGGCGAGCGTCAGCTCGATGATCGTGCTTGCGGGCTCGATCCCCGTAAGGGCCTTCTCGAGCGCCTGCGCGTCGACCTCGAGCGATTCGGTGACCCGGCCGTGGCCGTAGATGACGGCCGGCACCTTCTTGCGGAAGCGGGATTGCCGCGCCGCCCCCTTGCCTTTGGCCGTCCGTGGATTGGCCTGCAACGAAACGAACTGTGCCATGCGGAACCCCTAGTCAATCAAAGAGAGAACTGACCGACTGATTCGAGTGCTCGTAGCCGATCGCCTTCGACATCAACGCGGCGACCGACAGCACTTTGAGCTTGGCGAACGTCCGCTCCTCGGGGAGCCGGATCGTATTGGTCACCGTCACTTCTTCGATCGGGGCCGCGCCCAACCGCTCCACCGCGGGCCCCGAGAACAGGGCGTGCGTCGCGAACGCGAACACGCGCCGCGCGCCCAGCCGCTTCAGCGCCGCGGCCGCTTCGGTGATCGTCCCCGCCGTGTCGATCATGTCGTCGGGGATGAGGCAGTCCCGGTCCTCCACTTCCCCGACCACGTTTACCACTTCCGCGATGTTCGCCGACGGCCGGCGCTTGTCGATGATCGCCAGCGACGCGTCGAGCCGTTTGGCGAACCCCCGGGCCATCCGCGCCGAGCCGACGTCGGGCGCCACCACGACGGGCTGATGCAGCGACTTCAGCCGGTAGTGGGACACGAACGCCGGGGCCGCGTACAGATGGTCCACCGGAATGTCCCAAAACCCCTGCACCTGGTGGGAATGGAAGTCCATTCCCAGCACTCGGTCCGCCCCCGCGTGGGTGATCAGGTTCGCCATGAGCTTGGCGCTGATCGCCACCCGCGGCTGGTCCTTGCGGTCCTGGCGCGCGTACCCGAAGTAGGGCAGCACGGCCGTGATCCGCGCCGCGCTGGCCCGGCGGGCCGCGTCGGTCAGGAGCAGCAGCTCCAGGTAGTTCTCCGCCGGCGGGTTGGTGGGCTGGATAATGAAGACATCCCGCCCCCGGACGTTTTCGTCGATCTTCACGAAGATCTCGCCGTCGGCGAAGCGGCGGATCGTCACCGCGCACAACGGCTGTCCCAGGTGCTGGGCCATCTCCTCGGCGAGCGGCCGGTTGGCCGTGCCGGCGAGCAGCATGAGCTGGCCGCGCGAGAACGTGAAGTCCGCCATTCGGGCCCTCCAAGCTAGCGGGCAACGTGCGCAAAGCCAAGGCGGGCCTTATTGTACGTCTTGTGGCGGAACTCCGGAGCCGGGTTGCCGATGCCCTGAGCGGTAGGTATCGGGTGGAGCGGGAGGTCGGTCGGGGCGGGATGGCGGTAGTGTTTCTCGCGCGCGACCTGCGACACGAGCGCGATGTCGCCCTGAAGGTGCTGCGGCCGGAGCTGGCGGCCACGCTCGGACCAGACCGGTTCCTGCAGGAAATCCGTCTCGCCGCGGCCCTCGCGCACCCCAACATCCTCCCGCTGCACGACTCCGGTGAAGCCGACGGTTGTCTCTACTACGTGATGCCGTTCGTCACGGGGGAGTCGCTGCGCGATCGCCTCGAGCATGAGGGACAGCTGCCGCTCGTGGACGCCCTGACGATCGCGCGCGAGGTGGCGGACGCCCTCGATCACGCCCACCAGGCCGGCGTCGTGCATCGCGACATCAAGCCCGAAAACATCCTGCTGCAGGCCGGCCACGCCGTGGTGAGCGACTTCGGCATCGCGCGCGCCATCAGTGCCGCCGGCGCTCGCGTGCGCGAAGTCCCCTCTCCGGGTGGCTCGCGTCGATCGACCGGGCACGGCATCGCCGTCGGAACGCCCGATTACATGAGTCCGGAGCAAGCGGCCGGATCGGCGGCATCCCCGATCGACGGGCGCAGCGACATCTACAGTCTCGGGTGCGTGCTGTTCGAAATGCTCACCGGGCAGCCGCCATCCACCATCACGCCCCCGGACGGCCCGGGCGCCGCCCCGCCGCGCCCGCGCGACCGTCTCGCCGAGCTCGTTGCGGGACGACCGTCCGTGCCCCCAGCGGTCGCGGCGGTCGTCGCCCGGATGCTCGCCCCGCTCCCCGCCGATCGCTTCGACACGGCCGCGATCCTGATGGACGCGCTGACCGAGCCCGTCACCGCCTGGACCCCGCGCAGCGTGGCGGCGCAACGGCGCCGTCGTGCCGGCGTCTGGATCGCGGCAGCCGCGACGCTCGCGGTCGTGGCGATCCTCGTGTTGCCCAGGATGTCCGGGGCGGGGCTGGATCGATCGCTGTATCTCGTCGCGTCGTTCGAGCACCGCGGCACCGCGGCGCCGGGCGGAGGGCTGCTGGACGGCGACAAGTGCGAGCTGCTGCTCCACTCGGCGTTCACGCGGTGGGAGGGCGTTTCGGTCATCGGCCTACCGCTCGTGAACGATTCCCGGGCCCGGGATGGGTTTTCGCAGCCGACGCTCGAGCGCGCGCTGGGCCACGCCAGGGCCCTCCGGTCGGGATGGCTCGTCTGGGGGCATGTCTGGCAGTCCGCGGACGCGAACGTCGTCCGCGCGGGATTGTACGACGTGGCCCGCGGCCGCGCCGAGCGGGAGTACACGATCCACGTCGCCCTCGACCTGTCGGATGCGGACACCAAGTTCGCGCAGCTCGCCGATTCGCTGCTGCTGGGGGTCGGCGGCTCGCCGGGATCCCGAGCCGGCGCCATGGGGACCCGCAGCCTCCCGGCCTGGCAGGCGTACGCCGAGGGACAGGCCGCGCTGGCCCGCTGGAACCTGGACAGCGCATCCCGCGCGTTCGCGCGCGCGCTCCAGGCCGACCCGCATTATCCGCAAGCGGCGCTGTGGCTGGCCCAGAGCGAACAGTGGGCCGGGCGTCCCGCCGAACGGTGGCGGCGGGCGGCGACGCTCGCGGCCGGGGGCGCCGACCGCCTCGGAGCCCAGGAACGATTCATGGCCGCGGGACTCGTGGCGCTGGCCGATCGACGCTACCAGGACGCGTGCACGGCGTATCGGCGGATGGTGTCGCGGGATTCGACCGACTTCGTCGGCTGGTACGGCCTCGGCGAATGCCGCATCACGGATTCGCTCGTCGTGCGCGACCCCGGGAGCCCGTCCGCGTGGTCGTTCCGCTCGAGCTTCGCAGCGGCGGCCGATGCCTATGCCCGCGCCCTGCGCCTGGTTCCGTCGACCCACATCGCGTTCGGGGATACGGCGTTCACCCGGCTGTCACGCCTGCTCGGGACGGAACGAAACGTGTTCCGGCCGGGGTACGGCGGAGCGGGCGATACGACCCGGTTCGCGGCGTTTCCTTCGATCGACCACGACACGCTGGCGTTCTTCCCGTATCCGCAGCACGAGGCGTTGGGCGATCCGCGACGGTTTCCCGAGACGAATGCGGCGGCGGTGCGACGCAACCAACGCGTGCTGCGCGCCGTGACGTCCGCGTGGCTGGATGCGTTTCCGGCCAGTCCGACGGTTCTGGAAACGCACGCGCTCGTGCTGGAGACCAGTGGCGCGGTGGAGCCCGTCGGGGACCCGAGACAGTCGGCGCTCGATGCCGTGCGCCAGGCGCGGCATCTCGCGCGCGATCCGGTCCAAGCCCTGCGCCTCGCGGTGACCGAAGCCCGACTGCTGCTGAAGCGGGGGGACTACGCCGGCACGAGGGCGCTCGTCGATTCGCTGCTCGCGGGCGTGCGAGCGGTCACGCCGGATCTCGCCGCGCTGCTCACGGGCCCGGCCCTCCTGGTCGGCCGCGCGCGGCTGGCGGCGGCCCTGGCGCCGATCGGGTTCCAGGATTCGTCGTTGTTCGCCGCGCGCGAGTCGCGCGCCGTCATGGCCCCCGCCTGGGCCCTGCTGGTCTACAGCTCCGTGGGGAGGCCGCGGGACAGCATCGTCGCGCTGCGCGGGCGCCTCGCCGCGGCGATCAACAGCTACGTCGCGCCGGAGCGGCGGGAACAGGTCCGCATCGCCACGCTGGATGAGCCGGCGGTCGAAGCGTTTCACGAGCTGGGCGTCACCGAGCGGCATCGGGTCGGCGCGGGTCTCGACTATCTCCTCAGAATGCAGCTGGCCTTCGCTCGCGGCGAACGCGCCGCCGCCCGGGCGGGGCTCGACAGCATCTGGGTGGCCCAGCGCGACTGGCGCACCGCGAGTCTCACCGTCGACGGCACCTACCTCGAGGCGGCGCTGTTCGCCGCCCTCGGCGACACCGTCACCGCCGTCGAGGTGCTCGACGCGGCGCTGACGGCGCCGTTGAATCTGGACACCTATACGCTCGCCTGGATCCCGCTGTCGGGAAATCTGGTCCGCGCCATGGTGCTGCGGGCGCGGCTCGCGGCCGCGGCCGAGGACCGCGCAGTGGCCGCCCGGTGGGCGACCGCCGTGCTGACGTTGTGGTCGAGGCCGGACCCGGAATTCCAGCCGGTGATCGACAGCATGCGCGCGCTGACCGCTTTCGGCCCATCGCGACGATAAGCACACCTCCTTCAGCCCAGGAGCCTGACATGATCGGCCTCATCCGCAATCGACCCGGCGCTGCATGCGTGCTCGTCGTGTTCGTCGCCATGGGATGCGCGCTGGCCCCGGGCGCACAGGGGCAGGAGCCGGCAGGCAGACCCGTCCACATCGATTCGACCACGAACGCGCAGTTCCGTGCCTACCTGCGTACTCTACGATTCGCGGTCGACAGCGAGGCCGGGGACCGGCAAGCCCTCCTGGTGGGTCGCTATCCGGAGTCCGCTCGATTCGGCGCGCTGGCGACGATTCTTCCCGAGGTGGACGCCTGCAGGCTGTCTCCTGAGGCCTACGTGGACGGCCGGGTGATCGCCCGCATCGACAACGAAAGCGCTGACTCGTACCCGCGGCTGGGCCTGTTGCCCCACGCGACCACCTACTGGTGGGTCCAATACAACCCGGCCACCGAGCGGGCGGACTCGCGCTTCGTGACGGTCGACAAGGACTCGACGATCATCGGGACCACCGCGGCCGGTCTGGAAATCATCAGCGGTCACAAGGAGTTCCAGCTCACGCAACCACTGGCCCGGTTCGGCTGGACCGCGGTCGGTGAGCTTCCGTGGGCGTGCTGTTCCGGCCGTTGCTGCCGGACGAGAGACATTCCGCGGTAATCGCAACGGCCCGTGGGCGCGACGCGTAGGCCCCCACCACCGCCCGATCACTGGCTCACCTTCGATTCCCTCGCGAGCCTGGTCGGCTTGGATTCGCCGCGCTACAGGAAGCAGCCGATCGGGGGTACCACATGACCAGGGATCAACTGCGCGCCGATCAGCTGGCGCGGTTCGACGCACTGCCCAAGCCGGTGGTGGCGCGGCGCACCCGGCGAGGTCCGGGGGGTTAGCGGGCGTCCACTTCGACCACCGGCAGGCGGAGAATGTCGTTCCCCAACGGACGCCCGGCGCCGCGGCGCGCGCCCTCCGCCAGGACCGGATTGACGACGAGGTACGCATCCGACGCCGCATAGTTCACGACGTAGCCCAGGTCACCCAGCGACGCCGTCGTGACCACGCTGAGGGGGTTGCCGCCGGGATCGAGGTACCCGGTCATCAGCTCGTTCACGAATACCAGCTCGCGCCAGTGAGCGTCTTGCGTGCCGCCGCCACAGGTGTCGGGGGGGAAGCCGACGCAGTTCTCCACCGGCACCTTGGAGCCACCGCTGAAACCCTGGCCGCCTAAGCGATCGAACGCCTGGATCGCCGTGGCGCCCGAGAAATGCGCGTTCGAGCCGCCGGCGTTCTTCAGCAGGTTGAGATCGGTCCAGATCGTGCCGTAGCCGAGCACGTGTCCCATCTCGTGCATGATCACGAGCTCGAGTTGTCCATCGGCCTCCAGCTGCGCGACGTCGGCCGAATCGAACAGCATCGCCCCCGCCACGGGCAGCTTCCCCGAAGAGCGGATCGCGCACGGGCCCGCCGCGCCCAGGACGTTGTCGGGCCCGTCGATCGAGTCGACCGTCGCATAGATCACGATATCGTCGACGGTTTCCTGAAGGCGTGGGGAGTTCGCGCCGCAGCTGCCGGGAGCGAGGTTCACGGCGATGTTGGGCACGTCGCCGTAAATCAGCGCCTCCCAGCGGCTGGCGGCGTTGGTGAAAGCGGCCTGCCGCGCGGGGCTCATCGGCGTGAGGAAACGAACGTCGATGTGATAGGCGGCGTTCACCCCGGTCGCCGCGAACAGTCACCGGATTCCCGGTGAGGCCCGCCACGGCGACGGTCGCCGTCATCGTGTTGGCGCCGAGCTGGACCGTCCAGCCGCCGACCGTGGCGACGCCGTTCGCGTCGGTCACCGCGGTGGCGCCCGTCACGCTGCCGCCGCCGGTCACGACCTGGAACGACACCGCCGCGTTCGCGATCGGCGCGTTGGCCGCGTCCCGCACGCGCACGGCCGGGGCGACGTTGAGCGAGAACCCCGTGAGGCCGGTTTGCCCGTTGCCCGCCGCCACCACGACCGTCCCGCCCGTGATGGTGAAGGCGGCGCTGGTCGCCTGGGGGAGCGCCCCGGAGGCGGCCACGAGCGTGTATCCGGTGCCCGCCTTATCGATCCGCAAGTCGGCGAACGTGACGATGCCAGCCACCGCCGAGCGCGTCAGCGTGCCCGAGAGCGTGCCGCCGCCCGGGTTCGCGCCGATCGCCATCGTGACGCCGGCCGTGAACGCCGTCGCCGTATTCCCGAAGGGATCGCGCGCCGTGACCGCCACACCACCCGCGCCGGTGTTGATGATCGCGGCCGCGGCGGTGGTGGTCGGCTGGCTCGTGAACTCCAGCACCGCAGCCGCGGCCGGAGTCACCATCACCACCGGCTGCTGCGTGACGCCCACGCCACCGACCGTCGCCGACACGGTCTTCGACTCGGCGACCGTCGCGCTCAGGGAGCCGGTAGCCGTGCCGTTCCCATCCGTCGAACCGGTGGGCTGGGTCAGCGTATTGCCTGTCCCAGTCGACGTCAGAACGACGCTGGCACCGGCGATGCGATTCCCGAACGCGTCCTTCGCCGTCACCGTGATGGTCGACTTGGTGCCGCCGCTGCTCGCGCTGATGGATCCGGGTGACGCGGCGACCGTGGATTGGGACGCCGATACCGCGCCTGCGGCAACGGTGAACGGTGCGCTGGAGGCACCGGCGAGCTGCGTGGCAGTCGCCGTAAGGACGTAGGCGACACCGGACTTGTCGATGCTCAGGTCGTCGAAGGTCGCGACGCCCGCCGTGGCCGCGCGGGTCAGCGTGCCGGACAGGGTACCACCACCGGGATGTGTCCCGATCCCCATCGTCACGGTTCCGGTGAACGTCGTCACGGTGTTGCCGAGGCTGTCGCGCGCGACGACCTGGATCGCGGGCGCGATCGCGACGCCGGCCGTCGCATTGGACGGTTGCGTGACGAAGGCCAGCAGGGTCGACGGCGCGGCGGTGATGTCGAAGCTCGCGCTCGTATCCGGTGTGAGTCCCGCGGCCGTCGCCGCGAGCGTGTAGCCCGTGCCGACCTGATCGATGCGCAGATCCGTGAAGGTGGCGATGCCCTGGGAAGCGGACACCGTCATCGTCCCGGACAGCGTCCCCCCCGCCGGATTGTTCGCGATCGCCACCGTCACGTCCCCGCTGAACCCCGTCGCCTGATTGCCGGCGGCGTCCATCGCCGCCAGCTGAACCGGGGGCGTGATGACGGCGGTCGCGCCGGCCGTCACGGGCTGCGCGGTGAATGCGAGCGTCGTCGCTGGGCCCGGGTGAATGTCGAAGGGAGCGCTCGTGGCTGACGACAGCCCGACACTCGAGGCCATGAGTGTGTAGCCTGTTCCCGTGTTGTCGATGCTCAAGTCCGCGAACGTGGCGACGCCCGCGGTGGCCGCCGCGGTCAGCGTGCCCGACAGCGTGCCGCCCGCTGGATTCGTCGCGATCGACACCGTGATGTTCCCGGCGAAGCTCGTGTTGGTATTCCCGAATGCGTCCATCGCGGTGACGTGAAGCGGGATCGCCGTACCTGCTGCGGCGTCCACGGGTTGAACCGTGATGACCAGGTGCACCGTGTTGCCGTCGACCAGGACACTGAACGCCGTGCTCGTGACCGGAGTGAGTCCCGCTGCGGTGGCCTGCAGCGAATAGCCGGTACCGGACTTGTCCACGCGCAGGTCAGGGAACACCGCCGTTCCTCCGGCGGCGATCACATGAGTCGTCCCGCTCAGTGTCGCCCCGCCGGGACTTGCCGCCAGGGCCACGTCGATGGCGGCCGTGGACGACGTCACCGCGTTGCCGAAGGCGTCCCGGACGCTCACCGCGGTCGGCGGTGCGAAGGGAGTGCCGGCGGTGGTATTGGAGGGCTGCGTGGTGAACGCCAGGGCGGTGGCGGGACCCGCCAGCGCCGTGGCAGCGATCGAGACGGGCGAGCCCACGACACCTGCTATGGCGGCGCTCGCATGCTGGAGACCGGACGTAGTGCCGAGGGTCCATTGAACGGCGGATCGACCGGCCGCGTCTGTCGCCACGGTCGTCAGAGAAACGGAGCCGCTTCCGGCCGCCGCCGCCCAGTCGACCATCGCTCCAGGCACGGGATTGCCGAACTGATCGCTGGCCTGGACCATGAGCGACTCGGGAAGGGCCTGCTCGACCACCGTCTGCTGACCGTCGCCGGAGACCAACGCCAGCGTAGCGACCGGGCCCGGTTGCGCGCTTGCCGCGAATCGGGCTGGGGATCCAGTGAGACCCGGGACGCTTGCCGAGACACTATCAACGGCGATCCCCGACCCGGGACCGAGCGTCCAGGTGACGCTCGCGCGTCCCTGCGGGTCGGTGACCGAGGACGAGGCGGACAGACTGCCCCCGCCGGCGATCACGGACCAGGTGACGTCCGTGCCGGAGGTCGGGTTGCCGAACCGGTCGCGCGTTGCGATCACCAGGAGCTGGGACAGGGCCTGCCCGGCGGTCCCGAGCTGTCCATCGCCGCTGATCACGACCAGCTCGGCCGGATCGTCGGCGACGGCGCTCACGACGAAGGCGACCGGTGCCAGACCCGCGACCGTCGCGGTCACCGTGTCGCGCTGCGATCCGGCGATCGGTCCCAGAATGAAGCTGACGGCGGCGAGGCCTTGCGTGTCGGTGGCGACCGTCGTTGCCGAGAGGCTGCCGCCGCCCGATTGAATGGCCCAGGCCACCGCGACCCCCGCGATCCCCGCGCCGTTGGCAGCCGTGACCTTCACGGTGAGCGGCTGTGATAGCGGGCTGCCGGCGACGCCGGTCTGTGCGTTTCCCGCGATCATCGACACGGCTGCGGGCACGGGCGGACCGGGAGGCCCGGTCGATTCGGCGCCGCGGCAGGTCGCGCTCATGACCGCCGCGGCGAGCGTGAGCAGGACCGCCGCAGGGCGCTGCATGGGGGCAACCGGAGCAGGGGAGCAAAGGCCACGCCAGGGAACTAGCGGCGCGGGGAACGTGGTCGTGGGACGGACTGTTGTGGGGGTGCCACAGCGCGGATATGCTGGCCATGACGCAGGACAACGGAGGGGCCATGGGCAGTGGACGGCTACAGGCATTCAGCGACGGCGTGATCGCCATCATCATCACCATCATGGTGCTCGAGATGAAGGTCCCGCATGGCGACACCCTGAACGAGCTGTTGCCGTTAGTGCCGGTGTTCCTCAGCTACATCCTGAGCTTCGTTTATGTCGGCATCTACTGGAACAACCACCATCACCTGCTGCATGCCAGCACCAGGGTGTCGGGCGCCATGCTCTGGGCCAACCTGCACCTGTTGTTCTGGCTGTCGTTGTTTCCGTTTGCCACTGGATGGATGGGAGAGAACCATTTCACCGCGGTGCCCACGGCGCTGTACGGTGTGGTGCTGCTGATGGCCGCGATCGCGTACTACCTGCTGCAGCTGGCGATCATCCGTTCGCAAGGGTCGGACTCGATCCTCAAGCAGGCGCTCGGACGCGACTGGAAGGGCAAGCTGTCGCCGCTGCTCTACGTCGTGGCGATCGTGGTGACACGGTGGTCGCCGTGGGTTTCCGAAGCGATCTTCGTAACCGTCGCGCTGATCTGGCTGATTCCGGACCGCCGGATCGAGAACGTCCTGCTGCGCCACGATACCTGACGCTGGTACCCGACCGCCGCATCACCATGTGGCCGTCAGCCGCAGGTGCCCCCCATCGAATGGATGATGCGGCAACTGGTCGAGATCCCAGCGCAGCCCGCCGGCGATTTCGAATCCCGAGCGGAAGCGGTACCCCCCCTCCATCAGCTGCCTCGCGTGTCGGGCGGTGAGCGCTGCTGCGAGCACGCCGGCGTCCCGGTCCACCACCGCGATGCCCAATCGTCCCAGCCATCCGACCCGGGGCCTGCGCGCCACGGTCACGGCGCCTGTATGCTCGCGGTCCCGGTGCGAGACGATCGCACCGGTCCCCGTGCGCCGCGCCTCGGGGCGCCAGGTCACACGGCCGTCGAGCTCGATCGCGAGCGCCGGCGCGAGCGCGACGCGTGCCCGGGCGCCAATGCCGCTGGTGCGTTCGCGAATCGACAGATCCGCGGGACTCGGGGCGGGGAAGCGGCGCTGCGTCGTCGCGCTCGCCACGGTGGCGAACGCCACGAGCGCGATGCGCGACGCCGCGTGCACTTCCACCAGGCCGCCGGCGAAGCCGACCTGTTCGGCCAGCGAGTACGTCGGGTCTCCCGAGGAGGGAAACGACACCTGTACCGTACTCCGGGTACTGCCGCCCACCTGTAGCTCCAGTCGCCACGGATGTGCGCGCGTGGAGAAGGCCAACCGGGCCGCCACCGGTGGGGAAGCGTACTCGAAGTGCGCCGGCGTTTCCTCCGGTGCTACGCCCAGTCCGGCGAAGATCAGGTTGTTGAAGGCGTCGAGAACGGCGACGCGCAGCTCGAGCGGCCCCCGCCGCACTCCGATCTCGACGTCCGCCGAGGACTTGAAGAAGTGCATGCCGATGACGGTGCGCAGGCTCCAGGCGCCGAGGGCCTCGCGCCATTCCACACCGACCGCCGGGTAATCGCGCTGCTCGCTCAGCGAGTGCCGGCGCGTGAAGCGCGCGAGAAAGTCCACCGCTCCGGTGATCGGCACGCGCGCGCGCCAATCGGCGGAGTTCAGAATGAAGGGGTGGTTGATGCTCGCCCCTGCGATGCGCACGCCCTCGTCGCTCTGTGTCCACTGCGCCTCCTCCAGCGGCGTGAACAACCCGGTCCAGAGATCGAGCTCGTACTCGTCATCCATGAGCGGGTTGAAGCGCTGGAACGTGCCGGCATCGGAGAGGCGGCCGAAGTAGCTGCCATCGCGATCGAGGAGCGCGAGCCAGACGGCGTCGGCCCAGGGAGTGAGCGTGGCGAGCGGTGGAGCGTCGTGCGCGGAGGAGTCCGTCTGGGCCGCGGTGATCGGCGCGGCGGCGGCGAGAGCGAGGGCGCACCATGCACCGTTCATATCAGCCGGTATCCGGTATCGCGCAAAGCTCAGCGGGCAAGCGCGGTGTCGCGCCCGGTTCGGAGCACACGAAGGCCGCGATGGCATTGGCACGGCGGTTGGTGGCATCGAGCGGGAGCTCCTGGAGGACTCCGGTGACGAGGGCAGCGGCGAACGCATCGCCGGCCCCGACCGTATCCACAACGTTGGTCGCCAGGGCGGGACAATCCGATTCATCGCCACCCGCGATGAGCACGGCCCCACCCGGGCCGCGGGTGAGCGCCGCGAGCCGTAGCTGGAACGCGGCGGCGAGCTCGATCAGCATGTCGCGCGAGGTGGTGGCGCGGATCCCGCACACCCTGGCGACGATGGGCAGCTCGTCATCGTTGAGCTTCATGGCGGTCGCGATCCGAAGCGATTCACGAATGGTGTCGGCATCGTCAAAGCCCTGGCGGAGATTCACGTCCAATAGGCGCAGGGCACCGGGTGGAGTCGCCGTGACGAACCGGCGGATCGTCGCCCGGGAAACCGGGGAGCGCTGTCCGAGCGTCCCGAAGCACACGGCGTCCGCGCGGGCCGCAAGCCGGCCAAGATCGTCCGACCACACCCGGTGGTCCCACGCGGAATCGGCCACAATGTCGTAGCTGGGGACTCCCGCCTGGTCGAGCGTCACGAGCACTCGGCCGGTGGCGTGGTGCGGGTCATGAGCGAGATGCAGGGTCTCGACGCCACGTGTGCGTAAGGCTTCGACGGCACGCGCCCCAGGTGCGTCGACCCCCACGGCGCTGACCATCCACGCCTCCGCTCCGAGACTGGCCGCGTGGCAGGCGACATTTGCCGGCGCGCCCCCGAAGTGGACGGCGTCTGGATAGACGTCCCAGAGCACCTCGCCGATGGCGACGATCACCGGACGCGCCATCATATGATCCCGAGCTTGCGCTCGATCGCTTCCAGCGGGACGCCCTTCGTCTCGATCACCATCGTCCGCACCCAGATCAGCTGCAGCACCATCATGCCGCAAAAGAACAAGAAGACCAGGCCGGGTGGGAAGGCGGTCACCAGCTTCGGAAAGACGGCCGTCAGAAGGGCGGCGAAGATCCAGTGCGTGAAGCTGCCGAGCGACTGGCCGGCGGCGCGAAACTTGTCCGGGAAGACTTCGGCGATGAGGACCCAGATGACGGTGCCCTGACCGATGGCATGGGCGGCGATGAAGGCGAAGATGCAGGCGGGCACGATGGCGTAGTGCTCGGTGAAGAACGCCCACGCGCACAGGCCCAGCGACGCGATGTAGCCGAAGCTGCCGATGGTCAACAGGGTCCGCCGGCCGAGCCGGTCGATGAGCCACAGGCCGACGAAGGTGAAGAGGAGATTGGTGAGACCAATACCGACCGATTGGAGCAGGGCGGCGCTCTTCCCCAGGCCCGTCAGCTCGAAAATCCGGGGCGCGAAATAGAGAATCGCGTTGATGCCGGAGAGCTGGTTGAAAAACGCCACGAGAAAGGCGAGCAGGATCGGCACCCGGAGCGACCGGCTCCAGAAGTCGTGGGCGGAAGTCTCCGTCTCACGGGCGGCCGCAGCGATGCGCTCCGCCGCCTCCTCGATCTCCCGAGCCGATGCCGTTGGCTGGATCAGCCGCAGAACCTCGAGCCCGCGCGCGCGGTCGCCCTTGCGCGTGATCAGCCAGCGCGGGCTCTCGGGGATAAAGAAGCAGGCAACGGTGTACAGCAGCGACGGGAACGCCATGACGCCGAGCATCCATCGCCACGCGTGGTCGCCGAGGCCAGTGAGCAGGAAGTTCGACAGAAACGCGACCAGGATGCCGAACACGATGTTGAACTGGAACATGCCGGCGAGGCGCCCGCGACGCTCCGGCGGCGAGATTTCCGAAATGTAGAGCGGGGCCGCGACGGTCGAGATCCCGATCGCCAGGCCGCCGATGAAGCGCGCGACCATGAACCCATACACCTCGGTGGCGACAGCCGACCACGTCGAGCCCACGATAAACAGCAGCCCGATCCAGAGCAGCGTCCGTTTCCGGCCCACGCGATCCGTCGGCCAGCGGCCGAGGAGCGAGCCCAGCACCGTGCCCCAGAGCGCCGCGCTCATCGCGAGCCCATGCATCCCGGGCGACAAATCCCAGAGGATCTGAATCGTCCGTTCCGCACCGGAGATCACGACGGTGTCGAAGCCGAAGAGAAACCCGGCTAAGGCGGACACGAGCGACCACAGGAAGACCCGGCTTGGCATCAGGGCATCCTGCGCATGATCGCCCGCGCCGGCGCGCCTTCATGCCCGCGGACCCTGAGGGGCAGCACGATCATCTCGTAATCCCCTTCCTGCACCGGACGCAGATCGAGTCCCTCTACGATGGGTATGCCGCGCCCGAGCAGGATCCGGTGCGTGACGGGCGCGGGCGCGCCGAACCGCTCAGCCGAGATGTAGTCGACGCCGACCAGCACGACGCCGGCGTCCGCGAGGCGCTGCGCCGCGTCGGGCGCGATATACGCGAAGTCCCGGTGGAACGCGGCGGAATCCATCCAGCCGCGCAACGAGCTGCGGGTCCGGAACAGGACGCGCTTGGCGCCCTGCCAGTCGTGGCGGTTCAACTCGGCCGCGTCGATCGCCTGGACGCTGTCGGCGATGGCGATCACGCGCGCGGGCCCGATCAGCGGATCGAGCGCCACCTGGTCGATCGGCGCGCCCGCCGCGACGAAATGCATCGGCGCGTCGATATGTGTGCCGCTGTGCGCTCCCATCGAGAAGACCGACAGCGTCAAGGCATCACCCTGCCGCATATCCTTCAAGAAATCGAACTGCATCGGTGCGTCCCCCTCGTACACCGGCGTCTTCGCGGGGTCGAGCGTCGCCGTCACGTCGATCCATCCCGCGCCGAGCGGCTGCGGCGCTCGCGGGGGGGGGGCACACGCCGACAGGCCGAGCCAAAACGCCACCACGACCCCCCGCACCCCGCACGCCGTACCTGTCTTGCGCATGAATCCTCCGGTGTCTAGACAACCAGGCCCAGCAACAGCGTGAACCCCAATCCCGCCACGCCGATGATCGTCTCCGCCATGGTCCAGGTTTGCAGCGTCTGCGGCACCGTCATGTTGAAGAACTCCTTGATCAGCCAGAACCCCGAGTCATTCACGTGCGACAGCACGAGCGAGCCCGCGCCCGTGGCGAGCACCAGCAGCTCGGCGTTCATCCCCGGGGTCGCGGCCGCGATGGGTGCCACGATCCCGGCGGCCGTCGTCATCGCCACAGTCGCCGAGCCGGTGGCCACACGGATCAGCGCCGCCACGGTCCACGCGAGCAGGAGCGGTGGCGTGTGCGATCCCAGCGCCAGCTCGGCGATCGCTTTCCCGACTCCGCTCTCCAGCAGCACTCGGTTGAATCCGCCGCCGGCGCCGATCACCAGGAGGATGGTAGCCGTGGGCCCGAGGCAGTCGCCCGCGAACCTGAGAATCTGTTCGCGCGTGAACCCTCGTCGATATCCCAGCGACCAGAAGGAGAAGAGCAGGGCGAGGAGGAGCGAGACGATCGGGTTCCCGACGAACGCAATGGCTGCGCGGACGGGGCTCGCGGAGTCGAGGAAGACGTCGGCGATGCTCGCGCACACGATGAGGATCACCGGCAGCAGCACGGTGCCGAGCGAGATGCCGAACCCCGGGAGATCGCCCGGCTCCTCCCCGGCGAGCTGCGCCGCCATCGGGTTCTCGGCGGGCAGCGCGATGCGCGGCGCGATCCACGCGGCGAACATGGGGCCCGCGAGCGCCGCCGTCGGGAGCCCCACGACGAGGGCGTACAGGATCGTGCGTCCGACATCCGCCTGGTAGGCGCCGACCGCGAGCATGGCCGCCGGATGCGGCGGCACCAGCCCATGCACGACCGACAGCCCCGCCACCAGCGGGATGCCGATCTTCACGAGCGACAAGCCCGTGCGCCGCGCAATCGTGAACACGAGCGGGATCAGCAGCACGAACCCGACTTGAAAGAACACCGGAATCCCCACGATGAAGGCGACGACCATGATGGCCCAGTGGACGCGCCGTTCTCCGAACAGCCGGATGAGCGTGGTCGCGATGCGCGTCGCGCCGCCGGATTCCGCCATCATCTTGCCCAGCATCGTCCCGAGACCGACCACGATGGCGATGAACCCCAACACGCCGCCGACGCCGTCCTGGAACGCCTTCACCACGCTCCCGAGCGACATGCCCGCCACCGTCCCCATCGCGAGGGACACGGCGATCAGCACGACGAAGGGGTGCAGCTTGAAGCGCGCGATCAGGACGATCAGCGCGATCACCGCGCCCAGTGCATAGAGCAGCAGCTGGGTGTTCGGACTCATGCCGGGGGTGGAGCGGACGTGCGACGTACCAGATCGGCGACGATCGCCTGCGGCGCCCGGCGGATATCACACACCCACGCGCCCTCGTCCGGCGCCGGCTCCTCCAGGGTGGCGAACTGGCTCTCGAGCAGCGTGAGCGGCATGAAGTGTCCGGGTCGTCCCGCCATGCGCTCGGCGATGAGCGAGCGGTCCCCTGAGAGGAGCACGAACCGCACGTCCGGGTCTCCCGCGGAGCGCAGCAGATCCCGGTAGCTCCGTTTCAGCGCCGAGCACGATGCGACGAGACCACTGCCGGCGCGCCGGGCTTCGTGGAGCCGGGTCGCGATGGCGAGCAGCCACCCGCGGCGGTCCTCGTCCGTCAGTGCGATACCGGCTGCCATGCGCGCCACGTTGGCGGGAGGGTGCAAGTCATCGCCCTCGACGAACTCGATGCCCAGCGCCCGAGCGAGCGTCGATCCGATCAGCGTCTTTCCGGAGCCGGAGACTCCCATCACGATGTAGAGCCCCGTGTGCGCGGCGGCCATGCAGTGGCCCCAATCCTATACCGGCCTCGGGTTCCGTGCTATTCTGCTGGCGCGGGAGAACCTCAAGTCTTCAGGGAGCGGCAATCATGCGGCTGGCGATGATCGGGTTAGGCCGGATGGGCGGCAACATGGTGCAGCGGTTGGTCGAGGGCGGGCACGAGCTGGTTGTCTACGACCAGAGTCCGGCCGCGATCCAGGCCCACACGCAGCAGGGAGTCTCCGGAGCGAAAGACCTCGCCGACGTCGCCCGGCAGCTCGCGCCGCGCCGCATCGTATGGGTGATGGTGCCGGCGGGCTCGGCGACCGAGAGCACCATAGACCAGCTGCTGCCGCGGCTCACCCACGGCGACATCGTCATCGACGGCGGCAACTCGAACTTCCAGGATTCGAAGCGTCGCGCGGCGGCGCTCACCGCCAGAGGCATCGAGTTCCTGGATGCGGGGACGAGCGGGGGCATCTGGGGTCACACGCACGGCTATTGCCTGATGATCGGCGCGTCGCCGGCGGCGTTTCAACAGTGCGAGCCGATCTTTCGCACGCTGGCGCCGGAGGGTGGCTACGCGCGCGTGGGCCCGCCCGGGGCCGGGCACTACGTCAAGATGGTGCACAACGGGATCGAATATGGCTTGCTCCAGGCCTACGCCGAGGGCTACGAGCTCCTGCACGCCTCGAAGGACTTCACGCTCGACTTGGGCCAGGTCGCCAAGCTCTGGAACCACGGCAGCGTGGTGCGCTCATGGTTGAACGAGCTGGCCGAGCGGGCGTTGTCCCGTGATGGCCAACTCGCGGCGATCCGGGGCTACGTCGAGGATTCGGGCGAGGGGCGGTGGATGGTGGAGGAGGCGATGCGTCTCGACGTGCCAGCGCCGGTGATCGTGCTGTCGCTCCTGGCGCGGTACCGTTCCCGCCAGGACGAGTCGTTCGGGGCCAAGGTGATCGCCGCGCTGCGCCAGGAGTTCGGCGGGCACGCGGTGCAGACGAAGTGAGGGCGGAGGCGAGGTTGGCCCCGAAGGATTCGAACCTTCATTCCCGGATCCAAAGTCCGGTGTCCTGCCGTTGGACGAGGGGCCAGCGGGACAGCCGGTTGAACTTAGCGATTCGGCTGATCCCTGTCAGCCGCGCTGTTTCCGCACTGCCCGCAACGCGGCGATGCAGATGGCCTTCGGCTGCGGCGCATCGTCGGCGCATGCCGATACGGCGCCCCTGGCGAAGCACACCTCTCGGCCGTGGTCGACGAACGTGAATCCGTTTCCCTCCATCGCCGTGCGGACGGCGTGCGCGTCGGCCTCGTCGGCATCGTAGGCGCGGAGATCGCCGCGGCTGATGAACCCCGGCTGGCCGCGCCTGGGGTCGTTGTCCCCCACGATGGTGAGGCCCAGGATCTCCTCGGCAACCTGTTCTCGCAGCAAGGGAATCACGCCTGGAGTCTGGTGGGGGACACGGAGGGAAGCGGGGGGCCCGCGACCTTGTTCTGCCCCACCCTAACGGCTACCGTGATTGTGGCTGCGATGCGGCTGGGAGGGGGGACGATGCGCATGGTCGTTGGGAGTCTATTGGTGATGGTCACGATCCTCGCCGCTGCACCCCTCGCCGCGCAGCGGCGTAGCGATGTGATCACGGAAGAGGAGATCGAGCGGGTGACGGGGAAGGGCGGGACGGCGCTCGACGCCGTGCAGACGCTGCGCCCGCGCTGGCTGAAAGCGCGCGAACTGCTGCTCACGGCGAGCCCCGAAGGGCCTTTCCTCGAGGAAGGGCCGCACGTGTATCTCAATGACATCGACCAGGGTAGCGCGGAGTATCTGAGGACGATCCCGGCCGAGCGCGTCGCGCACATGCGCTGGCTCAGCGCTACCCAGGCGGCGAGTCGGTTTGGGCCCACCAGTAACCCCGCGATCGTCGTGACCTTGAAGCGTTGGGAGCCGTAACGCGCGAAACCCGGCGCCACCTCGCGCGACGCCGGGTTACCGGTTCTTTGGCCTCTAAAACGTAAAAGCGGTAATCAACACGCCGGACCCGGCTCCCCCGGCATCGCCGGGCCCGGTTAGCGTCCCGGTGGTTCCCGACTTGCGATTCACCGCCGCGACGCTCGACGACCCGGTCGTGAGCGTGGGGATGTGACAAGCGGCACACGCGAGGTCGCCGAACAGTAGGTGAACATGTCGCTCCCCCTCCGTTGTCTGGACCAGCTAATCTCCCAACATGGGCCCACCGGCTGCAACCGCCCGGGTCGTGGTGGTGATCGGTGTCACCGTCTTTCGGTCCACGACGGACGCGGCGTCGTCACGATCGCGCGGCGTCTTGTACACCGCAGCCACCGCGCTGCCCGAGCCGCACAGCCGTACCCACAGCGGCCGGGTCTGCGCCAGTCGCTCGAACAGCGCGCGCAGCTCCGGGTGTTTGCCGAACACCGGTAGCTCGAAATCGTTCCCGCCCAACCGACCCACGGATCCCCAGCCGGAAAACGCGTCCGCGTCGAGGAGGACCGGGCCCCGGGCCGCGGGTTCCGGGTGCATCGCATCCCACCAGCGGTAGGCGTCGGGCGTGGCGACGCCCTGGTGCGGCACGCCGATGAGGGCGGGCGCGGCGGGCAGTGGCGGCAGCCGGAACTGCCGCTCCCCGCGCCCCCAGGCGAGGGCGGCCGCGGCACCGCCGGCGAAGAACGCCACATCGGCGCCGAGGCGCGCGGCGAGCTGCAGCACCTCGTGGCGCGGCACGGCGTTGTTGGCCAGCGCGTTCACGGCATGGAGCACGGCCGCGCCGTCGCTCGAGCCGCCGCCGAGACCGGCCTGGACGGGAATGCGCTTGGTCAGCGTGATGGCGACGCCGAACCTGGCGCCGGTCGCCGCGAGGATCAGCCGCGCCGCGCGTACGGCGAGGTTGTCCTCGACCGGCCCCAGGTCCCGGGACGCGGCGGCGACGGTCAGGGACACGCCGGCCTCGGTCCGCGTGACGACGATGTCGTCGGCCAGCTCGACCAGGGCGAACGCCGTTTCGATCTGATGGAATCCCGACTGTTCCCGGGCGAGCACACGCAGAAACAGATTCAGCTTCGCGTGTGCGGCGATCCGTACGCGGGTCACCGTCATGGGGCGGGCGCCGGTGCGGCGCCGCGCAGGTCCCCCAGTCGCAGCTGCGCCCGTGACAGGGCGTAGAGGCCCAGGAGCGTGATGGGAATGAAACCTGCGACGTGAAACACGACGGCATAGGCGAGCGCGACGGCGGCGTCGATGCCATAGAACTGCAGAGTGAGCATCGTGGCGGCCTCGAACACCCCGGCATACCCGGGCGCGGACGGAATGGCCACGCCGAAACCAATCAGGCCCTGCAACAACAGCGCGCCTTCGGGTGGGACCGGGAGGGCGAAGGCGCGGAAACAGATGGCGAAGGCCAGGGCGTTGACGAGCCACAGCACGAGGGACCAGAGCACGACCATCCCGAACCGCGCGGGGTCTTTGAGCACGGCCAGGCCGGCCACGAGGCCTTCGGCGGCCGATCGCACGTTCCCGGCCCAGCGGGCGGGGAGCAGGGCGGCCGTCACGCGATCGAGCAGCGCCAGCCATGGACCGGGGCGCAGTGCCACAGCCAGGGCCAGGAGCAGCATGGCGCCGAAGGCGGCGGCGGCGACGACGGCGATGCGCGAGACCGTTGTGTCGCCGACCCGGGCCTGACTCGGGAACGACGGGGCGGCGATCGCTACCGCTATCAACGCGAGCATCATGAGCCCGTCGAATACGCGCTCGACCGCGATCGACGCGAGCGCCGTGCTGAAGCGCACGGGCAGCCGCCGGCTCGCGACCCAGGCCCGGGCGAATTCACCGGCGCGCGCCGGCAGCAGGTTGTTCGCCATGAACCCGATCGCCGTTGCGTCCCACAGGGGCCTAACCGGGAACGGCCGCTCGTGGACGTCCCGCAGCAACACCCGCCAGCGCAGGGTGCGGATCGGGAACGTCAGGGTGGCGACGATCGCGGACACGGCCACCAGCCACAGGTTGGCGCGCCGGGCGCCGGCCACGACCTCGTGCAGGTCGACGCCGTGCACCGCCCACGCCAGGAACGCGGCCGTGACGATGAGCCCGACCGGCCAGGCCCCCCCCCAGCGCGCCGGGCGACTAGGAGCCGGGCTCGAGGGCGAGGACAACGAGATCGCAGACTTCGTCGAACAGGGCGGGCAGCGCTTCGGGGGCCGTGCGCTTGGCCAGCTCCCGCAGCTCCTGGGCGCGCGCCAGGGCGCGCTGGCCGCGATAGAGCAGGGACTTCACCTCCACCAGGGGAGGTTCTGCAGGTTGTGGAGGTCGTGCGGCGGCCGGCACCGGTTCCGGTTCCGCGATCGCCACCGCGGCAACCGCCGCCGGCTCGCCGAGCAACAGGTCGAGCGATGCGGGGCCGACGCCGCCGGCGACCATGCGCTCGTACACGAGCCACGAGCCCACGATGTCGGGCGTCTCCGCGGGAACCTCGGACATTTCGGTGAGCACGAGCGGTGGCATCGGCGACTTGCTGGGCCGGGGCGGGGACGGCGCCAATGCTTCGATCGGCAGGACCGGTGGTTCCGGCGCCTCCAGCTCCGCGAATACTTCGAGCTCCGCAAAGTCGCCGAGCTCCGGCACGCCACCGGCCGGGAAGGGAACCGGCGCGGAGGGAGGCGGGGGTGAGGGGGCCGCGGCCAAGCTGTGCAGCGTCGTCGCGACCTCGACGAGCCCGATCGCGAGGCGCGTGTCATCGGCGGCGCCCGACTCGGCCAGCAGCTCGCTGGCGCGCCGTAACGCCGCCGCGAAGCGCGCCGGGTCGCGCACCGCATGACCCAACGCCACGGCCTCGCGCGCGGCGTCCACGAACCGGCCGAGACTCGCGGGCAGCGGCCCCTCACCGGCCACGGCGAGCGCCCGGAACGTGCCCGCCAGGGTGTGGACGCGCAGCTCGCGTTGCGTCGCACTGGGGGCGCGCTCGATCGCATCCGCGGCCAGGCGCAGATGCTCGCCGTGACTCACCAGCTCGACCCGCGACAAGGGCGCCGCCTGCGCCGCGCCGGCGCCGCGCTGCAGGATGTGCGGTCCCGCGTCGTCGAAGTAAAGATCGGTGATCGGGACGACGGCGGGCTCACGCTCGACGTGGCGCGCCAGATGAACCGCGAACGCGCGAACGGCCGGACCCTCGGCATCGGGCCGGCCGCGCTCGGCGACTTCGCGGGCGGCCTGCGCGATGGCCGTCGCGGCGCTTTGAAAGAACTCGGCGGCCGCCGCGGGACCGCCGGGCGGGCTGCGCATGGTCTCGGTGACCGCCCGCTCGATGCCCTCGAGCACGTCGGGGAGGGGGGGCAGGTCGTTGAGCGCCGCGAGCCCGCGCAGGGGCTGCAGCGTGCGCAACACGTGCTGGAGCGGGTCGCGCGCCGGCGTCCCGGCGCGCATCGCCGTCGCCGCCCGATCCAGCGCGCTCGCGATCGCCGCGCCTTCGCGGGCCACGAAGGCGCGCGCCCCGGCATCCAGCCCCATCGCCTCCGCGCTCCGGACCGCCGCCGAGGGCCGCCCGGACAGCTGTTCCAGATCGCGGGCCAGCGCCTCGGCCTTCGCGCTATCCCCGTCGCCCCACGCCGCCACGCGCCGCACCAGGATCTTCAAGTCGTCGACGGCGCGCACCGCGACCTGCCGGCTGCCCGGATCCCACCCCCGCCGGCCCTCGCGCAGCGAGCGGGCCAGCGATTCGAGCCCGGCCGCCGCGCGCGCGATCGGCGTCTGGCTCGCCATCAGCGCGCTGCCCCGGAGGGCGCGGGAGAGCCGCACGAACTCGTCGACCGCCGGCGCGCCTTCCGGCGACAGCAGCGCGTCGAGCCGTTCCAGATACTCCCCCGCCTCGAGGGCGAAGAAGTCGGCCATGGCGAGCGGCGAGCCGGGCGGTTGGGTCATGGCGTACGCAACTTAAACCGGGCGGCGCGCGCCGTCGATGAGGATCCGCATCCGCTTCACCGCCTCTTCCATGCCCCAAAACACGGCATTGCTGACGATGCTGTGGCCGATGTTCAGCTCTTCGATTTCCGCGATGGCGGCGACGGGCTGGACGTTGCGATAAGAGAGCCCGTGCCCCGCGTGCACGGCGAGCCCGCGCGCGCGGGCGTGGGTCGCGGCGCGCGCCAGCGCCTCGAGGGCCGCACCGCTCTTGGCCCAGGTATGGGCGTAGCGCCCCGTGTGAAACTCCACCGCCGCCACCCCGATGGCCGCCGCATGATCCACGGTGCGACGGTCGGGCGTGATGAAGAGACTGACGCGGATGCCGGCGTCCTTCAGCCGTGCGGCCGCGTCGGCCACGCGCCGGTCGCGCCGCCCGCCGTGCAGCGCGAGTCCCCCTTCGGTGGTGATCTCCTGACGCCGCTCCGGCACGATGGTGGCCTGGAACGGCCGCAGCCGAACCGCGAGCCGCAGGATGGCGGCGTGCGTGGCCAGCTCCAGGTTCAATACCGTGCGCACGTGGCGCGCCAACCCCCGCACGTCGTCGTCCTGGATATGGCGCCGGTCCTCGCGCAGGTGCGCGGTGATGCCGTCGGCGCCGCCGCGCTCGGCGGCGGCGGCGGCCGCGAGCGGGTCCGGCTCGTCGGTGCGACGCGCTTCGCGGACCGTCGCGACGTGGTCGATGTTGACGTAGAGGCGCATGCGTTCTTACCTTCGAAGCGGTCCGATCACGAGGAGTGGCTCGCCATGCGACGATGGTTGGTGGTGTGCGCCGTGCTGGGCGTCGCCTGCGGGGGCAGACAACGCCAGACCCCGGTACCGGCGACGATGTCCGATGCGGTCAGCCAGTTCCTCGACGCCGTGAAATCCAACGACATTCCCCGGATGGGACAATTGTGGGGCAGCGGCCGCGGCCCCGCGTCCGACTGGATGTCGGACTCGGTGCTGCATATGCGGATGACGGTGGTCCAGAAGTACCTGACCGCCCCCCGGTACCGGATCGTCGAAGGGCCGCTCGCCGTGCCGGGGCGGACCGACCGGCGCCTCTACCAGGTGGAGCTGCAGCGGGCGAACTGTCCGCACGTGCAGCCGATCGAGATCGTGCAGACGCGCCGCGGTGGGTGGATCGTGTCCGACGTGCACCTGGAGAGCGCGAAAACGCCGGGGTCGTGCTCGCCCGCGAGGTCGGGAACCCGGCCGTAGGGCTCTGGCGTTTCGTCATTCGGTCAGCTCGAGCAGAATGCCGGCGGTCGCCTTTGGATGCAGGAAGGCGATGCGACGGCCGCCCGCGCCGCGCCGCGGCGTGGCGTCCACCAGTTGGTAGCCGGCCGCCCGGCAGCGCGCGAGCGCCTGATCGAGATCGGGCACGCGATAGCAGACGTGATGGATCCCGGGACCGCGCTGCGCCAGGAACTTGGCGATCGGGCCGCCCGGATCGCGCGGCTCGAGCAGCTCGACGGCGACCGCGCCGAACGGGAGACTGACGATCGTGGCGCCGTCGGCCGTTTCGGGGGGCGCGGGCTCGACACCCAGCACGTCGCGGTAGAACGGCAGGGCGTCGGCGATGCGGGGCAGGGCGATGCCGACGTGAGCGAGGCGCGGCGCGGGATCCATCAACGCGGGAACTTAACGATGGGACGAGAGGGAGCCAACGGCATGACGGCGATACACCCGCAGGCGGTGACGGACGCCTCCTTCGGACAGGACGTGGAGCAGCACCAGGGGCTCGTCGTGGTGGACTTCTGGGCCACCTGGTGCGGCCCCTGCCACATGGTGGCGCCCATCATGGAGCAGCTGGCCGGCGAGTACGCGGGCCGGTTGAAGGTCGTCAAGATGGACGTCGACGCGAATCAGCAGACCACCATGCGCTTCAACGTGCGCTCGATTCCGAGTATTCTGTTCTTTAAGGACGGCCGCCACGTCGACACCCTGGTCGGGGCATACCCGAAGGGGGCGTTCGACGAGAAGATCAAGCAGCACCTGTCGTAACCGTTCCCTCCGCGGAGGGTGGCATGCGCGCGAGCACGGCTCGCCTGACGAACTCGCCGGTTCGGCTCGCGGAGCTCGCCTTTCCGCAGACGGGCCGGCTGATTCATCGCACGCGCCTCGCGTTCATTCACCTGGACAACGTCTTGTCGTTCGCCAAGCGCGATCGCGACGGGCGCGTGGACGGCTACCTCGTCGCCTGGCTGCCCGACGAATGCCTGCTGCTCCTGTTGCGCTCGGGCGAGGCCGTCAACGCCTTGTCGCTGCATACGAGCGGGCGCGACATCATTCCCATCAACGAAGGCCTGCGCCGCATGGAAGCGGAAGTCGAGCGCGGCGAGATGGCCTACTGTACGGCGCCGCACGAGCAGCTCGCCTACATGTATCAAACCGCGGCGGAACTGCCGCAGCACAAGCCGGTCGATTCCCGCCACCCCGAAGCGCTGTTTCCCGCGCTCGCGCAGGAACGGGCCACCGGCGTCCTGGAGCTCATTTCCAACGGCCGCGTGTCGTACGTGCGCTTCGACGAAGGACGCTATGCCGGCGGGTTCTTCTGCAACCGGCCGGAGAGCGTGCCCGTGCCGAAGTACGTCGAATCGCTGTTCCGGGACGACGCGGACGGCCGCAGCCCCGCGCTCTCGGCGGCGCTGTTTCCATATCGCCCCGAGCTGCCGGGCCAGGCCCCGGCCGCGCTGGTGCAGACCTACCGCGAGCTGTACTGGCGCATCACCGAGGCGGTCGAGCGCGAGGTGCCCGGGGAGGGCCGGCGGCGCGCCCAGCGTGTGTCGGTCGGACTGGGCCCCACGCACCGCGCCATGGAGCAGCTCAGCGCGGCGCGCGACGTCGCCTTGATGGAGTCGGTCGTGCAGCCCGACGAGCTGGCCCTCGCCCTGTCCGATTGGGCCCGCCAGCTGCTCGAAGGCGTCGAGGTCATGATGCCGGGGACCGCCCCCAAAGTGCTCCGGGACGCCACGCGCGAGCATCGGTTCGTGCTGCAGTCGGCCGGATTCTACGACCGGCTGCCCTGGCCGGTGACGTGGTAGCGTGCGCGGTACGCTGTTCGTGGTCGCCACGCCGCTCGGCAATCTCGGGGATCTCTCGCCCCGCGCCGCCGATTGCCTGCGGCGCGTCGCCGCCGTAGCCGCCGAAGACACCCGCCATACCCGGCCGCTGCTCGCGCACACCGGCTCGCCGGCCGACCTCGTGAGCGTGCACGCCCACAGCCCGGACAGCGCGATCCGCCGCGTCCTGAGTCTGCTCCAGGCGGGCCGTGACGTCGCCATGGTCACCGATGCGGGCACGCCGGCCATCAGCGATCCGGGCGTTGCCCTGGTGGGCGCCGCCCGGGCGCACGGCTATCCCGTCGTGACCATTCCCGGGCCGACCGCGGTCGCCGCCGCCCTCGCCGTCTCCGGCCTGGCGGCGGACCGCTACGTGTTTCTGGGATTCCTGCCGCGCAAGGGCGGGGAACGACGCCGCCTCCTGGCGTTCATCGCGAGGAGCGAATGGACCGCCGTCGTCTTCGAATCGCCCAATCGAACCGTCGAGCTGCTGGACGACCTCACCCGGGCGTGCGGTCCGGATCGGCACGCGGCGGTGGCGCGCGAGCTCACCAAATTGCACGAAGAGACGCGCGACGGGACCCTGTCGGAGCTGGCGGGTTACTACCGGGACACGGCCCCACGCGGTGAAGTGACCGTCATGATCGCCGGGACCGGCACGCCGCCCCACGATCCTCCGCCGCCCGATCCCGAAGCCCGCGCCCGCGCGTGGCTGGCTGAAGGCCTGAGCCGGCGCGACGTCGCCGACCGGCTCGCCGCGGAGACCGGGATCTCGAGAAACACGGCGTATCGGCTGGTGAACGAACTGTGAAGCGCCTGGGATGGGCTGCGGCGGCTATCTGGTTGGGGCTCCCCGGCCGGTCGGAATGCGGAACGCGGAACGCGGAATGCGGAGTGACCCGAACGACGCTCGGCGCGCAAACTCCGCATTCCGCATTTCCCATTCCGCACTCGTTCCTGACTATCGCCCGCCTCCACTACGACGGCGGCGGCGACTGGTACGGCAATCCGTCGAGCCTCCCCAACCTGCTCGCCGCCATCCGCGAGCGCACCACCCTCCCCGTCGCGGCCCGCGAGCTGGTCGTGACCTTGAGCGACGCCGAGCTGTGGGACGTCCCTTACCTCTATATGACGGGACACGGCAACGTCCGCTTCTCGGATGGCGACGTGAAGACGCTCCGCAGGTACCTCGAGCAGGGCGGGTTCCTCCACGCCGACGACAACTACGGCATGGATCAGTCGTTCCGGCGCGAAATCGCCCGCGTGTTCCCCGACCATCCCCTGGTCGAGGTCCCGCTGACGCATCCCATCTATCACCTGGTATACGACTTTCCGCGTGGCGTCCCGAAGATCCACGAGCACGATGGCCGGCCGGCGCAGGGCTTCGGGGTCTTTTTGGGGGGCCGGCTGGTCGTGTACTATTCGTATCAAACGGATCTCGGGGATGGCTGGGAGGATCCGGACGTGCATAACGATCCAGCCGAGCTGCGTGAGGCGGCCCTGAGGATGGGCGTGAATCTGTTCACCTACGTCGTCAGCTCGACGCGATGACCGAAACCGCGCGGCGGTTGCACCGGCTCGGCTCGCCGTACGCGCATGCCAGCGCCTTCGCCGCGCTCCTGGCGGGCGCGGGGATCACGCTCGCGGCCGCGGCGGCGGGCGTGTGGCTGGCGCCGCATCTCGTGGCGGTGGTGGCGTCCTGGGTGGCCATCGGCGTGGCCGTTCTGGCGTCGCTGCTCATGGCCTGGCGCGGCTTCAAGCGGTCGGCCGCGCCGGCGCTCGCCCCCACCGCCGAGGTGGTGGCGGGAGCGCGCGCCGGCAGCGTCAGTACCATCGTCGCCGCCACGACCCGGGTGCCACCGGGATCGAGCGCCGATCTCTTCCACGCCGCCGACCTCCGCGCCGCCGCAATCGTCTCGCGCGCCGCTCCCCACCTTTCGCGCGCCCTGCGCCGGGAGAACGTCCGGCGGCTGGGGCTCGGCGCCGCGCTCGCCGTGCTGGGGGCCGTGCTGTTCGTGGCCTCCGCGCCGGACCATGCCCGCGCCGCCGGGTTCTGGCACCCGCTGCGCGCGCTGGCCCTGGCGCGGTCGCCGCTGCAGCTCAGCGTCGACCGCAGCAGCGTCCGCCGCGGTGACACGATTACCGCCACGGTCACGGCTCCCGGCGCGGCCGGCGGTGGGGGGCGCGTCACCCTGTGGACGCGGCGACCAGGCGAACCCTGGCGCCCGCTGTTGCTCAATCTCGATTCGACCGGCGTCGTCACGCACGCCCTGGGGCCCCTCGAAAGCGATCTGTGGGCGCGCGCCGCCCAAGGCAGCCGGCGCAGCAAGGAAGTCCGCGTCACCGTGGGCGACCCGGCGTTCCTGGCCGATCTGAGCGTGGTCGCGCAATTCCCGGCGTACCTGAATCGCGCCGACGAGCCGATCGCGCCGGGTCCGGATACGATCGCGTTGCCGGTGGGCACCGAGCTGGTGTCGCGCGGGGTGTCGAGCGTTCCCCTCGTCGCCGCGCAGTGGCGGGCCGTCGCGGAGGGGACGCCCGGCCCGCTGCGTGTGGACGGCCGGCGTTTCGAGGGTCGCTTCGCGCCGGCGCGGAGCGGGACCTGGCGTCTCGCCCTGGCGGCCGCCGATGGCGCACCATTCGAAGGCGAGCCGTCGCTCCTGGTCGTGCGCCTGGTTGCGGATTCGGGTCCGCAGGTCAGCGTGCCGATTCCGGGTCGCGACACCACGCTGCCCCTCTCGATGGTGCAACCCCTCGTGATCGACGCCCGCGATGATCACGGCATCGCGCGGCTGTCGATCGTGAGCTGGCGCGCCAGCCAAACGGGAGTCACCGGCGCCGCCACGCGCGAGACCCTCGATGTCCGTGGCGCCGGCGATCGCGTCATCCTCCAGGCGGCGTTGCGCGCCGATCGGCGGGGGCTGTTGCCGGGAGACACGCTCCGGTTCCGCGTCGACGCCTGGGACAATGCGCCCACGCCACACGAGGGCCGCAGCCCGGAGTACGCGCTGCGCCTGCCCACGCGCGCCGAGCTGCGTGCGGCGCAACGGGCCGCGACCGCGGAGGTCGCCGCCGCGGCGGAGTCGGTCACCGCGGCGCAGCGCGCGCTGGGCGAGCGCACGGCCGATCTGGCCCAGGAGCGCCAGCGGGACGCGACCGGCGGGACGACAGGGGGGGGTCGTCAACCGCCGCCACCGGGCTCGCTGCCTTTTCAAGCGAGTGAACGCGCCCAGGAGCTGGCGCGCCAGCAGGAGGCGGTGGCGGAGCGGGTGCGCGAGCTGTCGCAGAGCCTGGAGGATCTGGCCCGCGCCGCGCAGGCGGCCGGGATCGACGACACGGCCTTTCAGGCCCGGCTGCGCGAAGTGCAGGAGATGCTGTCGCGCGCAGTGACGCCGGAGCTGGAGCAGCGCCTGCGCGATCTGCAGGCCGCGCTGGCGCGGCTCGATCCGGAAGCCACGCGCGACGCGCTGCGGCGTCTCGCCGAGGCGCAGCAGCAGCTGCGTGAGACGCTGGAACGCAGCGAGCAGCTGTTTCGCCGCGCCGCGGTGGAGGGCCAGCTCGCATCCCTGGTGCAGGATGCCGAGGCGTTGCGCCGCGAGCAGGCGGAGTGGAACGAGCGCGCGGCGCCTCGACCGGATTCGGCGGCGGCGGCGGCGGAGCGGGCCCTCGCCGACCGCGCCGATTCGCTGGCGGCCGGGATCCGGCAAACGGGCCGGGATCTGTCGGCGGCACAGCGCGCGGCCGATTCCGGGGGGATGGTGGCCCGGTCCCTGGAGCGCGCCGCGCGGGCCGGGGCGGCCATGGAGGAGGCGGCGACGAGCGCCGAGCGCGCCGACGCGCGTGGCGCCCGGGAGAGCGGCGCGCAGGCCGAGCAGGCGCTCGACTCGCTGCAGGGGATGCTGCGTCGCCAGCGCCAGGCGGTGGCCGAGCGGTGGCGCCGGGAAGCGCTCGACGCCCTCGACCAGGCGCTCGCCGAGACCGCGGCGCTGGCCGAGCGCCAGCGCGCCGTGACCCGGGCGCTCGAGTCGGGGGACAATGCGGCGAGCGCCCGGGTCCAGCAAGCGGCGCTCGAGGAAGGCGCCGAGGCGGTGCAGCGGCAGATCCGCGCCGCGGGCGCGCGCCATGCGCTCGTCTCTCCCGGCATCCAGAGCGCGCTCGGATTCGCGCAACGGCAGATGCGCGCCGCGAGCCAGCAGCTGGCTCAGGCGCAACCCAACACCGAAGCCGCCGCCCAGCAGGCGGGCGAAGCGCTGGACGCGCTCAACGTCGCGGCCTACGCCCTGGCCCAATCCCGCGCGGAAGTGGCCGGAGCCCAATCGGGCAGCGGGTTTCAGGAGGCGGTCGAACGGCTGGCGCAGCTCGCCGGCCAGCAGCAGGGCTTGAACCAGGACGCGATGGGCCTGATGCCGATGGCGGGCATGGGCGGCGATCAGATGCTGCAGCAGCTGCGGGCCCTCGCCGCGCGCCAGCGAGCGTTGGCGGAGCAGCTCGAACGGCTGCAGGCCTCCGGAGGATCGAGCGCCGCCGGGCCCCTGGCCGAAGAAGCGCGGGACCTCGCCCGCCAGCTCGACGCGGGACGACTCGATCGGCCGACCATCGAGCGACAGGAGCGGCTCTACCGTCGCCTGCTCGACGCGGGCCGCACGCTCTCGGGCCGTGAGCCGGATGAGAACCAGGAGCGGACCAGCCGCTCCGCCACGGGTGACAGCATCCACGTGCCGGTGCTGCTCACGCCCGATGCGACCGCGGGCCCGCGGATTCGCTATCCCTCCTGGCGCGATCTGGAGCGCCTCACCCCCGAGCAGCGCCGTCTCGTGTTGGAGTACTTCCGGCTGCTCAATGCTCCTCCCCCCACCGTCAATTAGCAGTCGCGGCCTCGCGCTCGTCCTCGCGTTGCAGCTCCTGGCGCGGACGGGCGCGGCGGCGCAGGCGATCAGTCAGGGGTTCGAGCTCGAGCGCCAGGGCCGGTTCGAGCCGGCCGCAGCGTTGTACCGGTCGGTGCTGCGCGCGGAGCCGGCGAATGTGTCGGCGCTGCTCGGGCTGGAGCGCGTACTCCCCGCTCTGGGGCGGCTGCGGGAGCTGGCGCCGTTCGTGCGCGAGGCCCTCGCCGTGGATTCCGGAGCTGCGATTCGCGGTCTCGCGATCCGCACCTGGACCGGGTTGGGCGAAGTCGACAGCGCGGCCGCCGTCGTGCGGCGCTGGGCGGCGGCGGCTCCGCAGGATGCCGGTCCGTGGCGCGAATGGGCGATCGCGCTTCAGGACCACCAGCGACTCGACGATGCGCGCCAGGTATTGATCGAAGGCCGCCAGGTGATCGGCCGTCCCGACGCGCTCGCCATCGAGATGGCCGAGCTGGCGCAGCATAGCGGTGAGTGG